>Ga0224555_1001048_pt1 | contig 40867 bp, 38 predicted proteins | sample 714S23034metaG_FD_180687 | JGI IMG/M metagenome (GOLD analysis project Ga0224555, IMG submission 180687) | Peat soil microbial communities from Stordalen Mire, Sweden - 717 S2 30-34 | ecosystem: Environmental > Terrestrial > Soil > Wetlands > Peat | place: Sweden: Norrbotten County, Stordalen... | reverse complement strand
TTTGGAGTGATTTATACCCCAGGGGGGTATAGGGGGGGAGGGGGGGGCGAAAAACGGGGTACGGACCGGGTAGATGGCTGACAGATCGAAGAATGATTTCGCGCACAATTGTTCATTCCATCAGTGTGCGCCAGGAGAGGGTAATTATCTGCAAAGGCAGTGATGGAGCCGCATACAACTGGCCCCACCGCATTTGTCGCAGGTGGCCGGTACACTGGAACTATGCACCCTCCCATTCGGCTGGTGGCTATCGACATGGACGGCACGCTGTTGCCCTCCTTTGCGCAGATCATCAGCCCGCGCACGGCGCTGGCGCTCAAGGCCGCGCAGCAGGCGGGCATTACTGTGGCCATCGCCACAGGACGCCGCACGGCTTACACCACGCCACTGCTCGAGGGCCTCGGCCTCAGAGCGGATACGCCCCTCATCACGTTTAATGGAGCAGCGATTCGCACCATGGGCGGAGATTCTCTTATCCGCTGCCAACTTCCCTCTCAAACCGCGCGCGGACTTTGCAAGTTACTCAGGCCCTTCGGGGCTATGGTTTTCACCTTTGACCGTCCGGGCAGGGGAGAGTTGGTGCTCGAAGATCTGGAACAGGCAAACGGGCGCATTGCTTTGTGGGTCGAGGCCAACCGCAACGTCATGGAGATAGTCAAGCCGCTGGAAGATGCGCTGTTGGACGGCAATGATCCCATTCAGGGCATGGTTTGCGGCGGCGTGAGTTCGATGCGTCAGGCCGAGCAGGCACTCAAGGCCAGCCAATGGGCCGACAAGTGCGAATGTGTCAAGACCGAGTATGCGGCGCGCGATATAACCATTCTCGACCTATTGCCACCGGGAGTCTCGAAGGCTTCGGCGCTCGAAAAACTTGCGGCCTTGCTGGGCGTGGATCGCAAAGAGACCATGGCCATCGGCGATAACTGGAACGATGTGGCTATGCTGGAGTGGGCCGCGCAGGGTGTGATGATGGGCAATGCGGCGCAAGAGCTAAGGACGATGGCTGAGATGCGCGGCTGGAAGCTGGCTCCGCCCAACAATGAGGACGGCGTGGCCGTGGTGCTGGAGGCCGCGATCGCCAGGCGTGCCGCTGCGGGTGTTTGATGTGTATCGGCAGAATTTGAGAGCGGGATCAAGAATGCGGAGAAGTTTCTTTATCTCGACAGGGATCATTGCGGCACTAGCAGTCGCGGCCCCATCTGCTCAGTCAGCCGAACGCATCACACTGAGCAACGGCTACGATTATCTCTGCGACCATCATGCAGAGGTCAATGGCCACGTTCGGCTTTACTTGAGTGCCGGCGAGGATAATTACATCGAGTTCCGTCCGAAGGAGATTGCCGGGATCGAAAAACTGCCCGACCCGCCGCCAGTTCCAAAATCCGATGCGGCCTCCAATCCATCCGCAGCCGGTTCACATTCTCGTCACGACGCAAAGCTCTCTCCAGCCGATCTGCGTGAGATGCTCACCAATGCCGGTCACGAGCACAACCTGGACGTGGACTTGCTGGCCAGCCTGGTGAAGGCCGAGAGCGGCGGCAACACACGCGCCGTCAGCCACGCTGGCGCCCAAGGCCTGATGCAGTTGATGCCCGCAACCGCCAAGGGCCTGGGCGTTGCGGACAGCTTCAAGCCGGACGAAAACGTGCGCGGCGGGGCAACGTATTTGGATGCGCTGCTCACTCGCTACCACGACAACATGGCGCTGGCTCTGGCTGCCTACAACGCCGGTCCGGAGGCGGTGGATAAGTACCACGGCATTCCCCCTTACCGCGAGACTCGAGTCTATGTGGCGCGTGTCATTCACGAGTTCAATCGCCGAGTACTGGCGCGCGAAGCCGAGGCGAAGCGAGCAGCAGCGCAAGCAAGACAGGCGCCGGCATCGCAGCAAAAGCCTGAACGCTGATGTTATTTTCATGTTCAGGTGAGAAACTAGACAACAGAGATTTATGACAGCGGGAACGGAGAAATCTTGAAGAAACGCGAGTTGATTCTGGGTGCGGTGTTTTTTTTGGCGCTGGTCGCGCTGGTTGTTTGGGGGCGCGACAGGATTCACTTTGACTTTGACGTCTTTGTCTCCCAACTCAAACTGGCCGACTGGCGCAAGATCAGCTTTGCTTTCGGCTGCATCTATGTATGCTATGTCTTTCGCGCGGTGCGCTGGGCGCTGCTGCTGCGCCACATCAAAAAGGTGCCGTTGTTCTCGCTGCTGGGAACGCAGGTGATCGGCTTCACCGCGGTGGCGCTCATTGGCCGCATTGCCGATCCCGTGCGTCCCTACCTGGTCTCGAAGAAGACCGGCCTGCCGCTCAGCAACCAGATTGCTGTTTACATCGTCGAGCGGCTCTTCGACGCCGGCTCCATGGCTCTGATTTTCTGCTCTGTCATCCTGCTGGCTCCATCGGGCGCGCTGCCCCATCCTGAGGTCATCCGGAAAGTCTGTTACGGAGCGCTGGCCACCACCATAGCGGGAGCGTTATTTCTGGTTGCCGTGCGTCTGGCTGGTGGAGCGGTGGCGTTGCTTCTTGAAGATGCCTTCAGCATTGTCTCCAAAGGCCTGGGACACGCCATCGGCGATAAGATTCGCGCCTTTCGCGCCGGCCTGGATACGCTGCGTTCTTTCTCCGACTTCGGCATCGCCTCCTCTCTCTCGCTGGGCATGTGGATGCTGATTACCTTGGCCTATTTTGAGATCATAACGGCCTTTGTCGCCAGCCCGGAACTGAAGGAGCTGACGCTGGCCAAATGCATGTTGCTGATGGCCTCGGGCATGGCTGCCAGCAGCCTGCAACTGCCGATCATCGGCTGGTTCACGCAGATTGGGGTGGTGGCCGCGGCGATGTCCGGATTCTTCGGCGTGGCCGCCGAGCCCGCCACCGCCTGCGCTGCCACGCTGCTGGCGGTGAGCTTTCTCAGCATCGCGCCCGTGGGCATTATTTGGGCACGCTTCGAACACGTCAGCCTGCGCAAGGTGGCCGCCGAGAGCGAGCACGCGGGAGAGACGCTGGCTGCGGATGAGACGAGCAGTTGAGATCAGGTATGATAACGCTTGCCATTCTTAACGAATGGCGTTATGATTGAATTGTGATCAGGAGCTTCGCTGACGCCGATACGGAACTGTTGTGGGATACAGGCAAGAGCCGCCGCATCCCCGCGAACATTCGTACTTCGGCGCTGAAGAAGCTCATGATTCTGCGCCGCTCGACGCAATTGCACGATTTGAGTGTGCCACCGGGCAATCGTCTGGAAGCGTTGACCGGCGACCGCAAGGGGCAGCACAGCATCCGCATCAACGATCAGTTTCGGATTTGCTTCAGATGGATTGATCGGGATGCATACGACGTGGAGATCGTCGATTATCACTAGGAGACGCGATGAAGAAGATTCCCTTTGCCTATTCAATTCATCCCGGCGAGATTCTCAAGACGGAGTTCATGGAGCCGCTGGGACTTTCCAGCTACCGGCTGGCAAAAGATTTGCATGTTTCCGCTCCGCGGGTGAACGACATTGTTCTCGGCAAGCGCTCCATTTCGGCCGATACTGCCTTGCGCCTCAGCGCTTACTTCGGCAACTCCGCTGACTTTTGGCTTGGATTGCAGATGGACCACGATCTGTGGGTGGCCGCGAAGAACAAGCATCCCGATCCTCCTTATGCCAGGGTCATGCCGAGAATGCAGGCGGCATAATGCAGAAATTTCCCTTCGGTTACTCGATTCATCCCGGCGAGATTCTCAAGACGGAGTTCATGGAGCCGCTCGGGCTTTCCAGCTACCGGCTGTCTAAGGAACTGCACGTCTCCGCTCCGCGTGTGAACGATCTGGTGCGCGGCAAGCGCTCCATCACAGCCGATACCGCTATGCGCCTCAGCGCCTACTTCGGTTGTTCCGCGCAGTTCTGGTTGAACCTGCAAAACAAGTACGACATATGGGTTGCCGCGAAAGACAAATCCCTTGCCAAGGTCAAGCTAAGGGCGCAGGCGGCATAGCGTTCTTCTCCGACTCCAGCGCCGGTTGAGTGAAACGGATGCTCTCCGGTCCCACCGCCCCGCCGGTCATGATCATGCTCATGGCCTGCTCCATCGTAAGGCCGGTTTCCGTGATTCGACTGATGGGCAGAATCTGCAAGAAAGCCGAGGTCGGATTGATGGCACAGGGCACCAGCACAGCGGCCAGCAATTCGCCGGTGGTCTCGTCCGTCATGGTGCGCGTCAGGAACCCGATGGACTTTTGACCGGCAATGGGAAAGTCCACCAGCACCACGCGCTGGCTGGATTCTTTCTTGGCCATCATGCTGTCCAGCAACTGGCGCACCGACGTATAAATCTTGGCGACAAAGGGCAGCCGCTCCAGCACGGCCTCGAAGAGATCGAAGGCTTGGCGGCCGATCACCAGGGATGTGACCCGGCCTACCACGTAGAGCATTACCAGGGTTAGCACGACGGCCAGAAGTGACTGTAACAACGGATGGTGAAGCCAGTTTTCCGGAAAAATCGTTGTCAGCAGCAGAATCACCGGCATGCCGGCCTGGGCCAGTTCATCGAGAAGAAATTTGAAGATCAGGAAAGTAATAGCCAGCGGTCCGATGGTGATGATGCCGGCCACGATGTTGTGTTGCAGGCTGCGCAGCGAACGGGCAAGGACGGGTTTCAAGCGTTCCTCCTGACGATGAGAATACTCGAAGCGGGCCGCGCAAGGCAGTGTTCAGTCCGGCATCGTCGCTTTTGGGACGGCGTTCCAATTACCCTGGAATTTGTGCTATAAAGGCGACTTGGCGGCAGTTATTGATAACAGTCAAGATTAGCTGGTCTGCTCAGAATAGTACAAATGTTCACACCATCAACTACTATTTTACTCATACAAATACAGACTTCAAATGTAAGCTCCGTTCACTCTGTTTTGTGACGAGGAACGTTGCCAGCCGTATTTTCACAGGGCTACTATCTGCCCAGTATCCGGGCCTGTTCTCCATCCCCTGATCGTTTGCCTTTTATGCTGTTGTTTCTACTTTCCCAGAGCTTCCCCAACGAGTGGCGCTTTCCGGCGCACGGAGACGGAGTGTCTTCTCATGTCATGGTATGCCTACTGCATCGGTGAAAAACAAGCATTTCCTGAATTAGCCCGTCATCGCAAACCCATTCCGATGGAATCGCTTCTCGGAGTCAGCGGAAACCAGGTTTTTGTTTACCCCGCCAGCGAACTGGCCGTTATCGTAAGCGAACACAACCCCGAGGAAGCCCTTAACCAGAAATCCGGCGTGGACCACGCCCGGGTAATCGCCGACTGTTTCCAGCACTCCACCGTACTGCCCTTCCGCTTTGGAACCGTCTTCCACGACGACGAGAGCCTGCGCAAATCCATTCGTTCCAATCAGCGCCAGTTTCTCGGCCACATCGACAAGCTACGCGGCAAGTCCGAGATGCATCTGAAAATTCTGGTGGGCGACTGCTCCGGCCACGGCGCCGGCAAGCGCCCGCAGGGCGATGGAGCGAACCGGGAGTATTTCACCAATCTCCGCGAGAACGCTACCCGCCAGCGGGAGCGCCAGACCCGCGCCCGCGCCGTCAGTTTCCAGATGCACCGGCTCTTTATGCCACTGGACGAGGAGGTTAGCTGCCGGTTGACCGAGAACTGCAAGATGACTCTGGATATTGCCCACTTGATTGATCGCAAGAGCGTGGAGCGCTACCTGAACAAGTTCTCCACCACCTGCGCCTCGATGCGGGAGTATCAGATGCAGCTCTCCGGTCCCTGGCCACCCTACCACTTTGTCCACCGGCTTACCTGCGGCGCTCATTCCCACGCGCAGCAGCCGTCGGCGGTAGCCATGCCGGTGATCCACATTCCAGAACCCGCTTCCATGGTGGTCTGAAGCTGGCTGGACCGGCACTTAGAGCATTTTCAGAGATAGTGTAATGTGAGTCAACTTTCTCGTTTCCCACCCTTGCACGGCTGGTTCGCCTTCACAGGGAGGAAAACAGCAGAGCCCGGTTTGTTTCTTACGAAGAAGAGGCAATCATCCGCGCCATCATTCGCGAGAGGTGCCCGATCCATGAACCCGAGTTGACTTTGGCTCTCGAAACAGGAATGCGCCGGAGTGAGCTGTACTCGCTCGAATGGGATCGCGTCGATCTGGAGCGCAGGCAGTTGCACCTACTGAAAACCAAGAACGGCACGGCCCGTGTGGTAATTCTCACCGAGGCAGCAGTGAGCGCCATTAAAGAACTGTGGGAGCACCGCAGCTCAACTTCGCCCCAAGTGTGCCTCACCCGCTATGGCGAACCGATGGTCTCCCCCCGTGCATGGTTTGAGCTGGTCATGCAGGAAGCTGTAAAGAAGAACTCTTCGCTTCAGGACGTTAAGGGCGGAGACATACGCAAATTCCTCGACTCAACGAGGCAGTTCAACCTTAGAAGATTGAGATGGATATCGCTCCAACCGAGCTAACCGAACTATCGTCTGCTTTAGGGTCCTTGGAGGGGGAAAGCGGCAACCATCGCATTGCAAGGCGTATCTCAGGCGCGCGCTTGTTGGAGCAAATGAGAATTCGATAGCTCAGATCGGCTGGCTAAACAGATCGCGTTTGGGGGAATGGGTCGATGTATCTAAGACGAGCCCTCCCCTCCTTCACGAGGCGAATGCATGGGCGAGTTTTCATAGCGGAGAATTCGATACGGCACGACAGGAGTCCATCTGTTGGCTCCGAGATCAGCCTTTCGCGAGTGCTCCGGCAACTCTAAGCTCCTATATCGTCGCGGATATCTTTTGTGATTTCGAGGCCGCTAAGACGATTGCGCAGGCTGGTTTGAGATCAAATCAAGACGACCCGATGTTGCTCAACAACCTAGCCATCTGTCATATGGAACTCAACGAGTTGGCTGAGGACGAGGCTATTCTTTCTCGACTCAAGGCTGAAGATCGCGGAGGTAAGATAGATCCCACCTACAAGACCACTTTTGGCATGCTTGCATTCAGAAAGGGAGATCCCGAGCGAGGACGTACGCTATATCTGGAGGCAATTGAGGAGGCGAAGAATTCTGGGTCGAAGGCGACTGCAGCGCGTGCGGCATTCCATTTGGTTTTTGAAGATCTCATTGCGCATTCACCCCATATTGACGACTCGATACGGCGGTTGAAGGAATTTGAGGGGCAAAAGGATTTCGTCGAGTGGGCTCGTTTCTTCGAGAGGATCAACACGCTTATGGGAAGGACCGGGGGAGACGGCATCGATAGGTCCCCTTAAACGCCTTTTGGGCAAGGGATCGCTTTTGGACTGTCAGAGTCCGAATCCCGGACACTGTTCGACTTGCGGGAGTAATCCGGGAGAGAACATGGGAAGCGCGCTGATGGCCAGTTTCTTGCCTGGTCGTCATGAGCCGGACTACATTTGGCGTTCGATGGCTATTTCCCCGGCGACAGGCTTCCAGCGAGCGTCAAGTCGATATCGACCACTTTGGCAACCTTGAGGATGAAGATGCTGGGGTCTTTCAATCCCCACTGAACATAAGGAACAGTGAAGTGAGTTTTGGTCGTGAGAGCTGTTCCTTCGATGTGAATCTGCATGGGCACCGTCAAATCGTGCGGTGTGCCGTGGAGTGTGAATATGCCGGTAACCTGAATGGTGAAATCTCCTGATGTAGGAATGGTTCCCTGATAGCTCTTGGGCACAAAGGAGACTTCGGCATAGTGCGCCACATCTAATACGTCGCTGTTCATCTTTTTATCGCGGCCCTGATCGCCGCTGTTGCCGCTGCCCGCGGCGACGACCACCGATCCTGAGATGGCCTGTGCGCTGCGGTCGTAATCAATCGAACCGCTCTGCACGTGGAAGGTTCCATCCACGTGGTGCGTATTTCCGCCCAGGGTAAAGGCGACTTTGCTTGCATCGGGATTCACGGTGAAGGTTTGATGCTGGGCGAACGCAAACGGGGCGAAAGCCAGCGAAAGCGCGAGAATCAAAGATTGTGCGATGGTCTTCATGTTTTGTCTCCTTTTGGGGATGGTGAACTTAAGGGTTATGGTTCGGTTGTCTGATCTGCTGAGACAACCATAGAGAGATAGACGCAATTTCGTTGTCCGGCAAGTATTCGTGTCCGGGCATATCTGTTCCGTGGACGCCGAATTTGACAATCCGCGCTATGCGATTTCGTCGCTGTGCAAGATCTTCCGCAAGCGAGAGATGAAGGTAAGGTCCAACAGTAAGATCGGGGGGAAGCCGCTTGAAGTGATCTGCCCAGCGCGTTTCACCGTTTGCATCGTGACAGGTGGCGCAGGAGCGATGAAAGAGCCTCTCGCCATCACGGTCATTCGCAGATGCCACTGCTGAGGGAGATGGATGCCAGTTCTCCTCCTCTGACCGATGTTGAGGCAACCCGCTTCCATGCAGGCTTTCGAGGTAACTCACCAGATCATCGCCGCGCTGGTCGCGGAAAAGAAAGGCATAGGATGGCATGATGGATGCGCCGCTTACCTCGGGCGGATTGTAAAAATGAAGCTTGAGCCACAGCGGCGAACGGCGTCCGCCAACCTGGGAGAGATCGGGACCTTGACGGCGATTGCCGATCAGCGGCGGACGCTCATGGCGGAGTGCTTGAAGAGGCTCAGGCAGTCCCCACATTAGAATATCCGGCGAATTCGGACGGATATATTGGGTGTGACAGTTGATGCAGCCTTCGGAGATATAAACTTGCCTGCCTCTCTCGACTGGAGTGAGTTGCAAAGGGCTGTCGTTGGCCGTCAGAATGCAATTCAGTCCAAAGGCAGTCAGAAGCATCGCCAGAGTCAAAGTAACTTCGCGTTTGTGCTGCTGAACAATGCTGTGTGGCCAGGACAGCAGGATGACGGCTCCTGACGCCAGCACAAACAGCGGTGGAATGGAACCGAGGTGCTGGCCCATGCCGATGCCCATCGCAGAGCCAGACCAGCCGGCGATGGCGTAGAGCCACCCAGCTTGACGTCCGCGTTCTGCCGTGGAAGTGACCGGGGCAAGCAGAGCTGGATAGGCGACCAGTGCGACCGAGTACAGCGAGACTCCAATGGGATAGAAAATGGAGGCCAAAGCAATTCGATGCGGATCAAGCAGCAGCAAACACGCGACGCCCAGCGCAAGAAATGAAGCAGAGAGGACAAACATGAGACCTTGACGGCGAAGAAGCCATACGCTTGCCAGCGCCGCCAGAAGATGAAGCGCTCCGTTTGCAGAGAGGTGCATCGACCCCTCCCATGTACCAGCCTTCAACTCTGGAGTTTTCTGAATGATGAAGAAAGCGGCAGAGTCCAGCCAGACAAGCGCCGTGAAGCAAGCGAGTACACAAAGGAATGAATAGTTGGTTTGCGGAGTTGCGGGCGTCTCTTCCGGCTGCGGTTGCATCGGCAAAAAGGTTACGCCGACTCCTGCAAGGCACAACAGACCTGCCGTAGTAGCTTGCACCTCGGCGGATGCATTGAAGAATGCGGGAATATTGCAAACCAAATAGCCGACGCCGGTGCCCAGGCCGGCAAGCAGGAGCGGATTGCGATTGCCCATCCAGCAACGCAGATGCGTGACCAGCGTGACGGTAAGCAGACCCAGCCCTGCGCCAATCAGGAACGACAGAACGATGCACGCGACAGGGCCGATGGGAAGAAGCGAAAGAAATGCGGCTGATGCTGAAACACAGAGCCCGATGCGAAGTCGCAGGGACGGCGATGGCCAAATGCTCAGGCGCGGCGTCAGCAAGCTGAAGAGAATTCCGCCGACTGCCATTGCGGCCATCACGGCAGTCAGGTGCGAGCCAGCCACTCCAAGGCTTGCCAGCCGCTTGAGAAAAGCGAACTGCGCGAAGATCAGGAAGTAGACATAAGTAATCGCGACAAGGCTGACGCCTTGCCATCCAGAGACACGTCCGTCATCGCGCAACATGGGCCAGCCAGCCTCTGCGAAGACCAATTGCCTGAATCAGAACGCATGAGCTGTCGGTGATGGCGACTGTGAGCCAGCCCGCCTCCAGCGTGTGCGTCAGAATCTGCGTGATGACGAAGATGGCAACGCTGGCGCGAATGATGGCTGTCAGCAGCCAGACAACTTCCAGCTTGCATGGGCTTCCCCGGCGAATCATCAGACAGGCGCCATAGAGGCAGGCCAAACCAACGGAGAGAACAAAGGCGCCAATGAAGGACAGATAAACCAATGCACTGTTTGGCGTGTGCAAACGCATCATTCCGAGCGTGAACTCCGGCGCGATCATCAGCAGCGCGCCGGTCATGGTGTCGGAGAGGCCGATCAGTAACTGATAGCCAATGAGGATGGGACGATTCATGAAGTCGCCTCCTGGGTGGCGTGAACAACAGAGGATTCACGAAGCAGTGTTGCCGCATCGATGAGCCAGTCAAGGGATGCAGCCAGCATTACGCCTCCAACGACAAGGCGAAGAATGTAGATCACGTGGCGCGCAACACCGGGGAGGATCGTGAACGTGGGATCAAAGCCTTCACGCCATCCGGCCGCCGTCATCAGCATAACGTAGCCAAGAACGGCGACATTCCATCCGTAGAATGAGCGTGTACGATTGAAGATCCAGCCGTCCTCACCGAGCAGTTGGACAAGGACGAAAATCAACAGGCTGGATGTAAATCCGGCCATGGCCAGAAGCGAGTGGCCGACAAGACCGTCAGTGAATTTAAAGTGATCGAGAATGCCCGGGAGAAAAAGAACCCAGCCTGAAAGCACCAGAGCCGCCCACCAGCACAAGAAGGCAATGCGCCAGCGGCGCGTATTCGCATTCCAGTTGAAAGCCGCATAATAAGCGGGCGTGAGCGGAATCCAAATGAGAAGGCTGCCGAGCGAAAGGAATTGCGCGGGGCGATGATGGCTGATGTCGGCGCGGCCCAGAACAAAACAGAGAAGAAACTCCGCGACCATGATAGCCCAGGAAATCGCGATTGCTTTGGATCGCTCCGCTTTGCGGCGCGCAAGTCCAAACGGAAGCATGAGAAGAATTGCAACAATGATCAACGAGGATTCAAGCTGGCTGGCGCCGGTAGGACCGCCCGTGTCGGGATTGATGGCAGGGTAGTAATTCGGACTGGATGCGAAAAACAGGATGAAGGGAACAATCAGCAGAAGCAGAAGTCCGGCAGCCTTTGCACCGCGCGCATAAATAGTTGCGGCCTTCCATTCACGGACAAACGCAACCGCAAGCAGCAGCCAGAGAGCAAGCATCGCCAGCGGAAATAGAACGCGCGCGTAGCCGGACCAATCGAGAAAGAGCTTGCCGCTGGAGTAACCCGAGAGCCAGGAGTATGTACCCACGGCGAGTGCCGCGGACCACACCCAAAGCACTGGCCTGCACCACAGCGCAAGTGGTCTGCGGTCCGCGCCGTAGACCTTGAAGAGGAAGCCGACCATGGGCAGACTCATCCAGCCATATAGTTCCAGATTCAAATGCACCATGATCCAGCGGCCATATGTCCATTCGCCCAGCAATCGATTGAGCGCGGGAAAGAGCAGCAGAATTGCGATCAACACACCGATGGCATTGGCAAAGACAAGCCAGAACAAGGCGTGCGCCGCGGCGCTGACGACTGGCCTCGGAGCATTGCTCGGCAATGTCAGCGCGTCAGATCTCATCAATTCTCCCATCGTGCATTTCTAGCTGCCGGTCGCAGCGCGCGGCAAGGCTGCGATCATGCGTGGCCATCACCAGGGTCACGCCCTCTGTGGCTACAATCTCCAACAGCAACGCGAAGACCGAGCCGCTCGTCTGTTCATCGAGTGAGCCGGTTGGCTCGTCGGCCAGCAGAATCTTTGGCCTGTTCATCAGTGCGCGGCAGAGTGCGGTACGCTGGCGCTCGCCGCCGGATAATTTCTGGATGCGCTGGCCAAGCCGATGAGTCAGGCCCGTGCTCTCCGCAAGCTGGTGCAGTCTAGCCTGTGCGGTGCGCCGATCCATGCCGGCGGCCATCGTCGGGATGAGGCAATTTTCTTCCAACGTTAGATCGGGAATCAGGTTGTGGAGTTGAAAGACAAAGCCGACTTCGTGGCGAAGGAGGCGCAGCAGGTTGCAGTGGCGGTTGACCTCGACGCCGTTGACCGATACCTGGCCGCAGTCGGGAGCATCCAGTCCGCCAAACAAGTGCAGCAGTGTGCTCTTTCCGCAGCCCGACGGCCCACAAAGTGCAATCGTCTGGCCCTCGAAGGCCTCGAAGTCGACCCCCTTCAGAACCGCAATCGCGCCATCGTCATAGCTCTTCCATACGCCTTCAGCGCGAAGGACGACGCGATGTTCGTTTCTCGTTTGCAATCTAGATAGATTCATTCGAAGCGCAGCGCCTCCACCGCTCGAACACGCATCGCATAAGCTGCTGGATAGAGTGCGCCAGCCAGGCCGGTGATCAATGCCATCAGAATCACGATGAGCGATACGACAGGTTGAAACGTCGCGTCAATATATCCGTGAAGTGCGGGAACCAGCTTGAGCGCATAGAGCAGGCAGCCTCCGATCAACAGCCCCAGCATCGCTCCTAAGAGAGTAATCACAGCTGACTCGCCTAAGATCATCGCGGCAATCTGCGTATTAGAGAAGCCGCAAACACGCAGGATGGCGATCTCGCGAATCCGCGTAAACACTGACATAATCATCGTGTTGGCAACGCCGAATCCGCCCAGCAAAAGGCCGCATCCGCCCACCGCCCAGGCCGTTGCCTTGAGAATTCTAAACTGCGAATAGGAGCGCGTGAACTCCGCGTCTTCAAGGCCAATCAAGGTGGGAAATCTCGCCTTGACCGTGTTCTTGAACAGCGCCGTGTCGTCCTTGTTGCGCAATTTGATGGTGATCACTGAGGAGTTCCCTTCTTTGTGAAAGAAAATCTGCGCGGAGCTGAGCGGCATAAAGACGCCTCCATCTTCAAAGCCATTGGCTGTCTTCAAAATTCCGATGACGTGGAAGACTCCGTGACCGATCGGCACATGGTCGCCGAGTTTTGCATCGAGGAACTCCGCGGCTCGCTCGCCGAGAACCACATCGTCGGAGTGCTGCGCGAAGGTGAGTTTGTCGCCGGCAGTCCAGGCAGCCTTGCGGATGCGCGCGTCATCGGCAGTCACGCCAAAGCAGGTAATGATCGGGTGATCAGCGCTGGAGACAATGCCGAAGAGCACCGGATCCGCATGAGCCACCGTGGGCCATTGCGAAATCTCCTCCAGCGCCGCTTCCGGAACATTGCTGAAAAAGAGATCGGAGACGTTGCGCTCGAAGACGATGATCTCGCTGTCGCTCGACAAGATGCCGGAAAACATTCCGATGGCGCCTTGCAAAACAGTGACCACGGTCAGCATGGCGGCGACGCTGAAGGCGATGCCCGCAATGCTGATGAAAGACCTGATGCGATGGCGACGCAGATTGGTCACGATCAGTTTGAGAAAGATCACGGGCGCACTCCAAGTGGCATCTCGCAAAGATTGCCTGTGATTAGAACTAACTCCTCTTCCAGGCTGCTGCGAAGTTTTTCCAGAAACGAGAGCCCAAGCCTTGCTTGCACAAGCCGCGCAAGTGTTCTGTCTCCCAGATCAATGAACCGGGTAAGGCGCTCGACAGCGCCGGGGATGCCCATCGCGGACGCTACGTTGGGCCGGCCGAGCAGAAGGTCGCGGGCAACGGTCTTTCCCGCATTCGCCTTGCTGCCGAGCACATCCTTCAGATCATCGGTCATTTGATAAGCGAGACCCCAGTAGAGAGCAATCCTCTCCAGAAGTTGAAGCTCCCGATCTGAAGCGCCGCCCAGCATCGCCGGCAGAACCAGCGTGAGTTGGATCAACGAGACGGTTTTGCCCCGCGCAATCCGCTCGGTCGTCTCGCGGTTGTGCGGCAAGGCCGCGTAATGAAGATCCAGGCTCTGGCCATTCAACAGGCCGTTCACGCCGAGGCGCTGCTCAATATATGCCGGTGCGCGCGTCTGACATTCTCTTGATGCGGCTGAAATCGCTCGCCAGCTTAACGCGTAAGCGCGATTGATCAGCGCCAGCGCGGCCAGGATCGCTTCGGCCTCGCCGAACTCAAAATGGACACAGGAAACTCCGCGTCGTTCCGTGGCATCGTCCATGCAGGGCAAGTCATCGAAGATGAGCGAAGCGGTATGGAAATATTCGAGCGCGACGGCTAAATCCCGCGCCGGTGCCTCCTCCAGCCCATAGGTTGTCGCCACCAGATAAACCATGCGCGGGCGGATGAGGCTGCCCGGGTGGTCAAGCACATGGCGCAGCGCTTCTTCCAGGTGCGTGTCAATCGTTGGCGGCAAATGTATGCCTGTGCTGAAAGCAACGGCGAGGTGCATTGCGTTCAATTCATTCATCCGGGCGCTCTGTGCGTTCATCGCCTCGTTCCCTTCTTCTCCTGTTGTTCAACGTATGGAATGAACGGGAGAATCACACCGGTGTTTCTCCCGTACAGTCAACTCAATTGCAATTCATGAGTGAGACGGATTTTCCTCTGTGTTGGAAAACAGGAAATTCCGTCTGGCGTCGTGACGATTTGTTCAGCTCCGGGGAATGGAATGTCAACTACTACCAAGACTACTGAACCTGCATGAAGGTGAGCCAACGCCAGCATGACAATGTGTTCATCTTAGACAACTTTCGCATTCCCGCGGTTTCCAATCCATTTTTGGAGTTTTCCACGAAAAGCCGATCTAAATGCACTAATATCACCTCATGCGCCTTTTGCTTGTTGAAGACGAAATCGACATACAAAGCTTCCTGCAAAGATCGCTTGAGGAGGCGGGCTATCAGGTGGAGGCAGCGTCAGATGGCAAAACGGCCGAGCGTATCGCAATAGAAGGGCCGTTCGACATACTGATCGTCGACCTTGGGCTGCCCGACCAGGACGGCATCACTCTGATTCTCAAGCTGCGCCAGCTAGGGGTCAGCGCGCCGGTGCTGATTCTTTCGGCGCGGCGAAGCGTCGATGACCGGGTACGCGGCCTGGAACAAGGCGGGGACGATTACCTGACAAAGCCATTCGCGCTTGCGGAGCTGCTGGCCCGGCTGCGCAACCTGCTGAAACGCAATAGCCCTGCGACAAGCGAATCGACCCGCTTACGAGTTCTCGATCTTGAACTGGACCTGCTTCGTCGCGAGGCGACTCGATCCGGGCAGGTCTTGCAACTCACGCCGCAGGAATTTGTCCTGCTGGAGTATCTCTGCCGCAATGCGGGCCGGGTTGTAACTCGTTCAATGATTCTCGACAAAGTATGGGGCATGCGCATCCAGCCAGACACCAATGTTGTGGATGTTCACATCTACCGACTGCGCGGCAAGGTCGATGGCCAGGGGCAGAAGCCGCTGATTCGCACGCTGCGGGGTGTGGGCTATGTCCTCAAAGACCGCTAAGCCGATCCTGCGCAGCGCCGCCTGGCGCATCTCTCTGCGGGCGACCTTGGCATTTGCCTGTGGAACCATGCTGGTCTTTATCTTTCTGCACAGGTTTGTCGCCAGCGACATTCAGCGGCGCGGCGATGCATGGCTGTCCGGAGAGGTCGAAGTGCTGGGCGATGTTGCCGAGCAAACCACGAAGAACGCTCTTTACGACCGCGTGGTGGGAGAGGTTGCCGAGTTGGTAAGCAAGGAAGTGCCGAACAAGGACCCCTCCGTCGGCGCTTCAAACGACTCTGTGTTCTTCCTTCAGACTAACGGTGACGGCTCACTCATGCTATGGGTTGGAGCGGGAAGCGGCGTACCGAATTTAAAGGCCATCCAGGCTGACAGGATTGTTCCCGGCAGCCCATCGGACCTGCGCGTTCCGGGCTTTGGAGTGCCCTTTCGCGTTGCCTCAACACGCATCAATGACGGAAGCTATATCTATTTGGGGCTCTCGGAACGGGATGAACTGCGCGTTTTGAGGAGTCTTTGGCTGCGATTCGTGCTGCTGTGGCTGCTGCTTGTTTTTCTGGGTTTCAGTATTGTTTTCTTCACAACCAAACGCATGTTGAGCCACGTTCAACGGATGACCGAAGCCGCTTCAAGAATTGGCCATACCGATTTGAGTGCCAGGGTTCCCATCGCCGCGCGCAACGATGAAGTCGGAAACCTTGCGCTGACGTTGAACCATATGCTCGACCGCATCGAAATTTCGATGCATCAGTTACATACCATTACGGGTTCACTGGCCCATGACTTGCGAAGCCCGTTGACGGCAATTCGCGGAAAGCTGGAAATGTCGCTTTCATCCGGCCCCCAAAGCGAACCCTCCGAGCAGATCGTCTCGGCGATCGAGGAACTGGATCGCCTGACCGATTTTCTGAATATGTCCCTCGACGTCGCCGAGGCTAAAGCGGATGCGCTGCGGCTGAACCGTGTTCCGGTCGACCTGGACGAATTGCTGAGAGTCATGATCGATCTGTATGAGCCGTCGATGTCGGAAAAGGGCCTGCAAATCCGGCTTCACAGCGGTGGTCCTCTCATCCTCGAAGCCGATGCCGCGCTGATTCATCGTATGATCGCCAATCTCTTTGATAATGAAATGAAGCACCTTCCCTCCGCCTGCACGGTGAACCTGCGCCTGAGCGTCGAGGACAATGCTGCCTCGCTTCTGTTGGAAGATGATGGGCCGGGCTTCGATCCAGAGGTATTTCCGCATTTATTCGAGCGCCGGATCAAAGGGAATAAATCGACTGGGCACGGCCTGGGTCTCGCCTTTGTCGATGCAGTTGCGCGCGCCCACGGCGGAACCGTGGCTGCCTTTAATTGCAAAGAAGGCGGGGCGCGTCTTGCTGTCAATTTACCGCTCTTGGCCATCTCAGCTGGTCAAGTGGTCGCGAGCAGAAAGATGACGATAACTTCATCTCTATAGCCCTGAATACTTCCGCATATCGGGCCGATAGTGATTTTAGAGGTGATCCATGAGCCTGTCAGTGATAGGTCCTACTTCCCCTGAAGCGAGTGTGCCCCAAAGCCAGAAGGCGCTCTCAGCACCCAACCCAGCACAGTCATCCGCAGCCATTTTGCAGCCAGATACGGTGACTTTAAGCCCTCAATCTCAGAAAGCATCTCAAACCAGCGACGTTGATCATGACGGCGACTCTCACTAAACAACCCCTTGCGCTGTCTGCTTGAGTAAATGCATCTTTTCACAGGATTCGACTTGTGAGGTATTTTTTCTGCGAGCGAATCCTGTGGAGTTGCAGTCTGTCATTGATCGACAGTGGCTCCTGAGTGCGAGCAAGACAAGCGTTTGCCTTTTGACGCGCCCAGAACTAGATCGTTGCGCAAGTGGAACCGCATTCGTCGCGTTAAGGGCGCTAAGCGATTGGGGGTAGGCATTGGGATCGGCCCTCCAGGCATCGTTATAGACGAACGAAAGTCTGGCGTTCTTGTAGTGAACCTTACCGACTTCGCGGCCATCAAGCAGGGCTATCAGTTGATTTGTCATATCTGCTTCTTCAGTGGTCGCTTCTTCAAAGAGTCCAGAACGGTGTTGATGTCCGGCGCTTTCGACTTGCCCTGCGCAGGAGTTTCAACCGGAGCATCCGCCTCCACGTCGAAAGATATTTCGAGACTCTTCAGTATGCGCAAGATGAGACCGATTTCGGCTCCAGGTTTCCCTTGCTCCACTTCGACAAGCCACTTCCGGCTCGTCCCGGCCTTCTGAGCCAAGGCAGCTTGATCCATCCCGAGCTTGGTTCGGCGCTCCCGTATGAAGACCCCAAATCGGTAGCGGTTCGGATACGCATCCTGCACACCTCCACTCCTGCACATCGAAATAGTAACCGAACGGTGACACTTTGGAAAGAGAGCGGGTGGTGACATTTCATTGGGAGAGCAGGCGGTTACATGGCAATCCGCGGGCGCGTCAAGAACTTGCAGTCCCTCCCGATTTCACTTGAGCGAATAGGGGGTGGAAACATCCGACATTCTTGTCGCGAATTTCGATGAACACTAGGACTTCTCGATACTGTCCCGTCAGGTAACAGCTTCAAACTCATAGAAGATGATAATCTGACCGTTAAGTAGAATGCAGAATTCAGGCGCAGGCGATCATCTTGAGTCGGCGATGCAACTCCGGTCTTGGAGACCGATTGCCCGGTTGCGCACATTCGTCGATCATTTTGCTATTCGAACGGCCTCCATGGGCAGCAATCAGAAGTACCATCCGCTCCCGGCGCGGAACGACTGCTTTCTTGAGTTCTATCTCGAGGACCAGTTCCGCGTGATCAACGTCGCATCCGGTGCGATTCATCTAGCTCCTCGGGTGGTACTTGTAGGGCCGCATGCGAGGCGGCGAGAAGACATCATCCATACGGGGGCTATCAAGGTTTTTCATATAGGGTTCACGCCAACGGGCTTTTACTCCCTCTTTCAGATACCCGCCCGTTCTATCGCCAACTTAGCCCAGAGTGCCGAAGTCGTGATCGGTTCCTCGGTCTGTGAACTCGAAGAGAAGCTTGCAGTGGCGCCAATCCATCATTGGCGGTCCACTGCTGAGCATTTTCTGTTGCAAAGACTTATCTCCAGCAGGACAGCAACCGCCGGGCATCTTACAGCCAGAATTGCTCACTCTCTGTTGTTCTACCGCGGAGCCCTGCCGGTGTCGGAACTCGCGAAACGGCATGGCAGAAGCGTGCGCCAGATCGAACGCATCTTTGAGGATCACGTCGGGCTCAGTCCAAAGCTGTTCTCACGGATAGTGCGGCTGCAAGCGGCCTTGCGGATGGGCCAGAGGGAGTCCGCCCCAGACTGGTCCGCGCTCGCGCTCGCTGCAGGGTATTTAGACCAATCCCATATGGTGCGGGATTTTCGTGCACTCACGGGAGAAACCCCGGTCGGTTTCAGGTGTCTCCAGCATCGATCGCTACCCTCTTCCATCGGAGATGGGATGTCGCATTTGTCCTATCGCCGACCTTGCTAAGGACCTACCATGGAGATGTGCACGGGTCTGATCTTCAAGTCAGAAGCCGACATAGGTGACGTATGCTTCGATTTCTTGCTGCAACCACATTGGCGGTGACCATGATGATCTCCACTACGGGCGTTGGACAGGTAGCTTCGCTTCCGGAGCAAGATGCGGTTCAAATCCGCGCGGCTCTCAAGGGGATGGATGATGCCTGGAACCGGCACAATATGCAGGCGTTCGTGAGCTACATGGCCGATGACGTGGAGTGGGTGAACGTCGTTGGCATGCAGTGGAAGGGGAAGGAACAGGTCTACAAAGCCCACGAAGCTTTTCACCAGACCATTTTCAAGAACCGTCAATTACATGAGCCGGAGAGCACGGAGTTGAGGCTTGTCGCACCCGGCTGCGTTGTGGCCACGATCGTTCAGAAAGCGGACGGATTCACCACGCCATCTGGTCACGTTGAGCCTCCCGCACGCAATGTACTTACCGAGGTCTTCATCAAACGCAACGGGACATGGCTGGTCGTTCAAGGCCACAACACTACAGTTGTTGAAGAGGCCCAACGATCCAATCCAGTGAAGTGAAAGAAGGCGGTATTCGGCCCCCGTTTCATTTGTCCTGAAAAACGCCGATATCGCCGGCAGGGATTCTCGGCTGTTGGAAAATCCCCATCCCACTCAGGAATTCCTCACGGATGCTGTCGGGGCATTCCCCGGAATCATCCGCTTCACTGCGGACGCCGGGGTGAGCGGGGGGCCTGGGTGCGAGACCGTCTGCCTCTTTGACAGTGGCGGAGGCTGGCGGGCTCGGGAGGGTGAGCGGCAAACGTCCAGTGCGGCGCAACCTCGCTGGAGGTCTTGATTGCCTCTGGGCCTCGCGCAAAATATTTTGCTTTCGGAGAGCGCCGGGGATGGCGGGGCCGGACTTTTCCTCCGTGCACAAATTTATTTTTGGCCAACAGCTACCAAAACAGCCACTCGCCCAAAATAAAAATGGAAGCCGATTTGGCTTCCTCGCATCTTATTGATATTATTGTGTTTCTGGCTCCTCAGGTAGGGCTCGAACCTACAACCCTTCGGTTAACAGCTAGGATTTTGCGCTTTTCAGCATTGCTCATGACTGCTCTGTATTGCTTAGATTCAAAGGCTTGCGAGAACTTTGTGCTTCGACGTAATTGTGGGTACTACCCATAATTACCCGGTTTTTGAAGCAGTCTACCCACAAAAGTTCCCACAGTCTTTTTTCATTCTTCTTCTGCTCCGCCATGTGGACCAAAATGCGATGAATCGTAAATTGGTCTGAACTATTTTACGATTCATGAGAGAATGGTTTTTATGGATCGAGCGCGCGTTTATACGGCAATCCTGAGGGAGCACTTCGAGCGGAACCGCCAGATGGCTTTTGTGACCGGCCCGCGCCAGGTGGGCAAAACATGGGTTAGCCGTTCACTGGGAGATGCCTACTTCAACTGGGACAACCTCGACGACCGGCGCATCTTGCTGCGCGGGCCGAGTGCTCTGGCTGAAGCGCTCGGGCTGGACCAGTTGCGGGAGCAGCTGCCTTTCGCCGTGCTGGATGAGCTGCACAAGTTCGCCAAGTGGAAGACGCTAATCAAGGGCTTCTTCGACACCTATGGCGAGCGGGCGCATCTTCTGGTGACGGGCAGTTCGCGCATGGACATCTACCGCCGCGGCGGCGACAGCCTGATGGGCCGGTACATGCTGTACAGAATGCACCCGTGGAGTGTGGGCGAGTGTCTGCGCACGGAAGTGCCGAAAGGCGCGATCCATGCCCCCGCGGAGGTGGCGGCCGAAGATTGGGATGCGCTGTGGAAGCATGGCGGATTCCCTGAGCCGTTTCTGCGCCGCGAGCTCCGTTTTACGCGCCGCTGGCGGACGCTTCGCCAGGAGCAGCTTTTCCGCGAAGACTTGCGCGAGGTTGCATCGATCAGGGACTTGGGCAGCATCGAGATGCTAATGCAATTGCTGGCTGAGCACTCGGGACAGCAACTAATCTACTCGAACTTGGCGACCGAGATCCAGGTCACGGTGGATACGGTGCGGCGCTGGATCGATCTGCTGACGCGGATGCACTATGGATTCGTGGTCCGGCCGTGGTTTGCCAATGTGACCAAGGCGCTGCGCAAAGAGCCAAAGTGGTTTCTGCGCGATTGGAGCGGCGTGGCGGACGATGGCGCACACGCCGAGACCTTTGTCGCCTGCCACCTGTTGAAGGCCGTGGAGACCTGGACCGATCTGGGCTTTGGCAGCTTCGAGTTGCGCTATCTGCGCGACAAGCAGAAACGCGAGGTGGATTTCCTGGTGGTGCGGGACCGCAAGCCGTGGTTTCTTGTCGAGGTGAAGCTGAGCGATACCACGCTGTCGCCGTCACTCGGGCACTTCCAGGCGCAGATTGGAGCGCCTCACGCCTTCCAGACAGTGATGAACCTGCCGTATGTGGCTGCGGACTGCTTCAAAAAGCAACGTCCTACGGTTGTGCCGGCGCGGACGCTACTGAGCCAACTGCCATAAATGGTGCGGGTAAGTTGCTCCTGAATGTTTCGAGCATTCCATTGAGGTGAAACGGTGTTGGTTCCCGCCGATTTCAGTCTCCGGAGAAGCCCTGTAAGGCTTAAACTCCGATGGCTCGACCCTGCGGCGTTTACCAATACCAATCCGACCTTTGGCAAATAAGCCAAGCTGAATGAGCGCATTGGGCTGTTCTCGTAAATCCAGAAATCTACAGAAGCCGATTCGCGAACGCTAGGCGACTTATCGTTAAGGATCTGGTCTGATGGAAGATCGGAAGCTTCCGTCCGGGGTCCCCAACAGCTAGGGACCGGGGGCACTCTCATTTTGGTTTGGAAACATCACCGAGACCGTGGCCACCCGCCCAACGCCACATTATTGGGTAGTTCGATGCCGCAGGAGAACCTGTGCCATGGCTGCCTGATGGTAATCGTATGCGCCACGCAAAGGAGTGCAGCCGAAACGCGTTTTCGCATTCATATCGGCACCATGGGCGATCAGTAGTTCGGCCATCTCGATATGTCCGCGTGCGGCAGCCCAGTGCAGGGGCGTGTTGCCATCCTTGTCGCCGGGATTTACCTCGGCTCCCTTTGCGAGCAGCAACGTAGCGGTATCTATCCTACCGTTAAATGCGGCCCAGTGCAGGGGCGTATCTCCGGCGTCGGTCCGCGCGTTCATCTTCGCGCCGCGTGCGATAAGAAGTTCGGCGACCAGGGACTGATCGTTACTGGCGGCGGAGTGCAGGGGAGTGAATCCGTGCAAGTCACCTGCGTTGACAATCGCCCCATGCTCCAACAGCAGAGTCGCGCTTTCAATAAACCCCTTGGCAGCCGCCCCATGCAACGGAGTCGCGCCATTCTTGGCCTTGGTATTGACATTAGCGTGAGCTTCCAGCAGAATCGCGACCACTTCGGCTTGCCCATACCAGGCTGCGGTACTCAGAGGCGTGAATCCGTCATCGTCCCGGGACTCGATCTTCGCGCCGTGCTCAAGCAGCAAACGCACAACATCCGCATAGCCTCTGAATGCGGCGTTGTTCAACAGCATGCCACCATGACTACAGCAGCGCACTTCGGTCGAGGCGTGATGCCTGAGGAGTACATCCGTGGCAGGCGCACTGCCCGCCGATGTGGCGTTTGTCAGAGGTGTATCGCCATTGTGATCCCGTGCTTCAATTCGGGCGCCGTTTTGCAGCAAAGCCTCGATTGTGTCTGGATGGCCCGTGGAGGCGGCAACGTGCAGCGGTGTTGCTCCGTCATTGTCGATGGCGTCTACGTCGGCACCGTGCGCGACGAAGATCTGGATCATCTTTGTCTGCCCATTGAACGCGGCGTAATGCAGCGAAGTCCAACCGCGCGAATCTCGACAGTTGACCGAATCAGACCCAGTTTGAAGAATCGATTCCGCGTCAGAGACTTGGCCGCTCGCTGCATCCCGCCGCAACCCATCGCATACACTGCTCGCCGCAGTTGAATTCACGGATTGCGCACCTGGCGGAACGTTCGGAGAGTTCAGGCTCGTCGAACCGGATGGCTGAAGCGGGAGGCTCCACGGAATGCGCCTCCATGGGCTATCTGGGTCATTGAGGAGTTTGCGGTAGATCGTTCGCATGGCCTGGCCATCGATCTTGGTTTGCCGCAGAGACCAGAACTCACGGCCAACGAGATAATTCTCTCCAAATTCGCTCCACGAAGTAAACGTCTGTTGAAGTATTGCAGCCGCATGCATCGCATGCGCCCAGGCTTCTTCTTCAGAGATGTATCCGGCGGCGACACCCCAGCGGCACAGGTTGATGTAACGGGCATAGTCCCATCCCGTAATACTCTGCGCGGCATATTTCTCGTTATAGCGGTGCGCAACCAGAATGCTATTGGCATCCTCGGGGCTCAGCTTGCCAATGGCCTTCGACAATTCATCTGGCGAGAGATTCGAAGTACGCGCGCCCAGCGTGGAAAACATCTGCCGATGGCCACCTTGGTCAATCCAATCGAGCGTCCGCAAAAGGTCGTCACGATTCGAAATCCCCCACCAATTCTGCAGCGTAAGCTTTGTGCTGAGTGTGCTGCCACCGGAAGAGAGACTGTTGAGAGGCTCCCGATTGAAGGTGGCCAGTATGGCAGTAGCCGCGAGTGCCCAATGTTCCTGGTCGCGCGATCGAGGCTGATTGGCAACGACCCCGTCAACGTGGGCAGACGAAAGATCCCCACCACCAGATGTTGCTGCACTCGGAAGGTTTTGGCGATCAAGTTCGTTACAGCGAACATAGCCGAGCTTCGCCGAGCTGCCTATATCGGAGATACCGCACCAGCTACCATCGCCGCTGGTCATCGATATCGTGATCCGTACCACGCTGCCATGCGCCAGCGTGTAAACGACGTCGCTATCCGGAGACATCGCCGCGTATACAGGGAGAGAATCGGCCCTCACCATGCCGCGTGCGTCCTGAGCCTGCGCTAAACAGGAAACGAGTACCTGCAGGATCGCGAGAAACAAGAGGACAGACATGCCAGATCGCACGTACGCTTTCAAGGGACCTCCAAAAGAAGTCGGCACAACGGCGCCATTTTCTCCTTATTGAAAAGAAATATCACGTTTGAATCACTTAGGCGAGTGGCCCAGTTCTGAACTACTGAAAAATTGGGTGCCCCAGGTCTCGATTTTGAGACCTGGGATTGCGCGAACCCATCCAAGCCACAGATCGGTCTCGGGAAACGCCGATTGCGCCAAAATAGATGCTGGATTTCCGCCAAATCGCCAATGCGCTCATTGAAAATAGATTACTCCCGAAAAGTCGGCAAGTGTCATGGAATCTACCTGTTGTGGCCATGACGACGGGATGGCATGGCACTAGGGCGTTTTATGGGGACTGATTCGGAGTGGTGGAGGGGTACGTACCTCACCCACCTTCTTTGGTCCGGCTCTTGCGGAAGCCTGACGTAGTGCCTACTTCAAGCATGATTGGGCCGGTCATTCGCAGACTGCCTTTCCCGGAGGGCAGTCTGACGGTCGCTGACGCATTTTACTGCAAGAGCATTCACATGAAGAACTTCAAGGGGGGCCCACTGAATCCTTTGATTTTTGCGTTCTGGTGTGAGAACATTCGGAGAGATTCTTTCGTTTGGTTTCGCTTCACGCATTACACTTGTAGATAGCAAGATGGCAAACCCCAATCCAAGGCGACGTTCCGCCGCTCCTGCTCCCGACTCGGCAGCCGTTTCGCAGGCCGGCGATCTCTTGCCTGACACGATGATGGCCGAGGAGCGGCGCACACAGATTCTTCAGCAGGTGCGCAGCGCGGGCCGCGTCAAAGTCAATGAACTTGCCGCCCAGTTCAGCACCTCCGCCGTTACCATTCGCAGCGATCTGAATGAGCTGCATCAGCGAGGACTGGTGTTGCGCTCCCACGGCGGAGCGGTCCTTCCCGACACGATCCATCGCGAATCGCCGGTGGACGAGCGTCTCAAGGCGCACGCGGCGGAGAAGCGGCGCATCGGCGCCATGGCCGCTACGCTGATCAACGACGGCGAGACGATCATTCTTGATTCCGGAACGACTACGCTTGAGATCGCCCGGCAGATCAAGAACAGGCAGGGGTTGCAGATCATCACCAACGGAGTGAACATCGCCGCGGAGCTGCTTGACGCACCCGGCGTGCAACTGTTCATCGTCGGCGGCACCGTCCGGCGTGAGTCGGCCTCCATCAGTGGCCGCTTCAGTGAAGAGATGCTGGCCGAGTTCTCTGCCGACAAGATGTTTTTGAGCGGCGCCGGCTGCGACATCGACTTCGGCGTCAGTGGCGGCAACCTCGAAGAGACCATGGTCAACCGCGCCATGCTGACCATCTCGCGGGAGATTATCCTGGTCGCCGACTCGAGTAAGTTCTCCCGGCGCAGCATGGCTCGCATCGTGCCGTTCAGCGAGATCGATACTGTTATCAGCGACTCAGATCTTCCCGAAGATATTCAGGCCCGGCTCCGCTCGCTCGGGTGCAGCCTCCTGCTCGCGTAGCCCCTGACGCCTTTACTCCGCCTCCGTAGGCACCTCGAAGGTGACCAATTCGGAACGGAAGCCGCGCGTGCGGACCGCGCCATAGGCGATTCCGGCCGTCATCCACACCGCGCCCAGCACCAGCGCAGGATTACTCAGATGCACCCAGATAAAGGCGCAGATCACGAAGCCCAACACCGGAACAAGAACGCCGCTTAGGGTCTTCTGCCGGTCATAGCGAAGATGATGTACGAGGGATGCGGCGTTGACGCCCATGAAGGCGATGAATGCGCCGAAGTTCAGGCACTGGGCGCCGATCTCGTACGCGCCCCCACCCAGTCGGTCAGAGAAAAACTGCAAGAGCCCTGAGCCCATCAGTGCGAATACGCCCACGGCAACGATGTTATTGCGCGGGATGCGCCGCTTAGGCTCGATTACCCCAAAGAACGACTTCGGCAGCGCATTGCCCCGACCCATGCCGTATAGCAGTCGGCCAGCAGCGAGCTGTGAGCCCATCCCCGAGCCCATGTTGGCGACGAGCAGCGTGAAGTTGACGATCTGAAAGAGAATGACGCCGCCCGCCCGGCGAGAGATGATGGCAAAGGCCGAGACGACGTCGTCGCCCGCGAAGGGCTTCGATCCCCAGACGAGTTGCGCAGCATAGACCTCTAGCCCCGATAGCACACCGGCAATCAAACACACCAGCACTGTGGCCAGCAGTATGTTGCGGCGCGGATTCTCCACTTCTTCACTGAGCGTCGAAACAGCGTCGAAGCCGATGTAGGTGAGCACAGCGACCGATGTGCCGGCGAAGATGTTCGAGGCCCGGAAGTTCGCCGCCTCGTAGAAGGGGCGAATGAAATAGCCGGGGTCGTGGTGCATGCCCCACACCGCGCGCGCCACCACAGCCAGAAACAGCATGACCACCACCACCATGCCCGCGCACAGCGCCTCGTTCATGCGCGCCGAGGTCTCGATGCCGCGCAGGTTGGTCCAGGTGAAGAAGACCGCGAAAAAGAGAATCCAGACGTAAAACGATAGGCCGGGCAGGATGTTCATCGCCGCCTGCGCGCAGAATGCCGTGCAGATGAGCGGATTGATCAGGTAGTCCATCACCATGCCCCAGCCCACCACGTAGCCCAGCGCCGAGTGCATCTCCTGGCCCACGTAGGTGTAGGCCGAGCCAGCGCTCGGATAAATGCGCGCCATGCGCCCATAGCTGATGGCCGTGAATAGCATAGCCACCATGGCGATGAGAATGGCGGTGACCACGTGCCCATGGGCTTTGTTGCTGATGACTCCGTAAATGCCCATAGGCGCGGTGGGCTGAATGATCACCATGCCGAAGATGATCAGATTCCATAGACTCAGCGTGCGGTGAAGGCGCACCTGTGGGGCCGGCGACGTTTCTGGGAGAGCCATCAGGGTGCCTCGTTGGGTTAGAGTCTATCCCGAGCGGGAGAACTATCACCGCCAAAAAGCTGCCAGACCTGCTTCCTTCTTCCGGTTCGGAGCTTATGCCCGCCTATCTTGTGGCGCGGGATGCTGTCCATGGAGCGGATGAATCCTTACGCCCTGCACGACACGGTGGATGATTCCATCCGGGCTGGGACTGTCAGGATTCAAGCCCGAGAGCAAGCTCACGTTGTATCCGAGCAGTTGTGCCGCGACAATCTCGAAGGGAGTGCGCAGTACGTCGTCCAGGCGCGGTGCAACCGCGGGAATCACCGCATCAAAGTATTGCTCCGCCTCATCGATCTCCGCGATGCCGACGATGTACCCGATCCGCTTCTCGCGCAACTCCGCCACAAGGTCCAGTTCGTAGGCCCGGCGCAGTGGATCGCTCGACAGCATGCATAGGACCAGCGTGCTCGGCGTAACAAAAACCATCGGACCGTGGCGAAGCCCGAGATAACTCTCGGCCAGCGCTGGATAGCGCCCCGCGGTCATCTCCAGAATCTTCAGCGCAGCTTCATGTCGCCAGCCCGCTAAAGGAGAAGAGGACAGTACGACCACACGGTCGACAACGTGCTGAGCGGCGTGAAGACTGGCTTGGGCAAGGCCGGCCAGCATTGACTCTGTGCGCTTGCTCAGCGCATCCACGACTTTCAGCATCTCCTCGGGCCGCGCCATCGTCAGTCCCGCAAGCACGAGATTCGAATAGGAACCGGTCATCACAAGGCTGTGGTCGTCCGTGCGCGGATCCAGCTTGAGCACGTGGTCGACCTCGCTTTGCGCAAGCTCTCCTTCCGCGTTGCACACAATTGCCAACTGGAAGAGGTCGGGCCGCAACCAACGCGCCACCTGCACCACGGCGTCGCTCTCTGGGCTGTCACCAGAGCGAGCCAGCGAAATCAATAGATCCGCCTCGGCGAGCAGGCGCTTCCCATCCACCAGCAAGTCGGTTGTCGGATGAGCCGTGGCCCGGGGCCATGCCGCGGCGATGGCTTCGGCCGCATAGGCTGATGTTCCCGCGCCGGTCAGCACAACGCGCGCCCCAGCCAGTCGGCCGCCCAGTCCCAATCGTGCGATTTCGTCCACGATGTCTTTTGCCGTACACGGCCAGAGCCGCGCTTGCGCGAAGATCTCCTGCCTTGTGTAGGACGTGTTGCTGCCCGGGGTTTCCGTGGCAAGCGTCTGAGAGTCTTGTGGCATGTTGGCATCCTTTCCCAGGTCTCGTCCTTCTGCTCCGGGAAGCCTCTTCCGCAAGAACGCGAATACGAAACCAAATGAAACTATATAGAATCAAGACTCAGCCGTCAACAGATTTGTCGCAAGAGGTTACTTGTGCGTTCTCGGTTGAGTGGTTCTATAGAAGTGTATGATATTAATATATCTGTAATTTACAAGAAGATTGGCGACCTGATTCCGATTCCGGAACGGAGCGGAGAAGCCACGGAAAATACCAGTCTTCAGCCTTTGGAGGTGATCGTCGAGGCAAATATTCATGCGAATCATGTTATTTATGAGCATTTTGTACTTTCTTGTTTTTCACTATTGACAATAACCGACACATAACGCAATAATACGAAACACGTTGGAATTGAGTGCGTAGGTATAGCCAAATCATCGTAACCATGCGAAGACGTTGCGGGCTGGGGATGACCCCCTCCCACGGCCTTCATGCTTCGGCAAGCATGGAAAAGTCAATCGGGCTGGGTCAACCGGCTGGGAATCACATCTAAGGAGGCGACGGTATGTTATTCGATTCATTAAAACTGAGGCTGTTGTGCATGGCGGTTGCAGTTGCCGCATCCTGTCCGTTAGTTGCCCAGCGCGATGCCGCCTCGCTTGAGGGTCGTGTGGTCGATTTGAGCGGCGCTGTTGTGGCTGGCGCCCAGGTTACCGCAACCAACACTGCCACCAACTTCCACTATCAGACGCAGAGCGACAGCTCCGGCGCATGGGTCATCAGTCCGGTTCGTATTGGAAGCTACAAGGTTTCCATCACTGCTCAAGGATTCAAGGAGGCGGTTGCAGGCCCCATCACGCTCGACGTTCAGCAGCGCCAGCGCGTCGATGTCACGCTTGAACTCGGCGATGTGCATGAACGCGTGGTAGTCACTGATACTGCCCCTCTTCTCCAGACCGACTCCTCTGAGACCGGACAGGTTGTCGACAGTGAATCGATGGTTGCCTTTCCGCTCAATGGCCGCAACCCCGTGCAGCTTGCGCAGTTGACGGTCGGCGTCACCACCAGCGAGCCTGGCGCGCGCGACTCCGGAGGCTACGGATTCAGCGCCAACGGTGCCCGCTCGCTCGACAACAACTTCCTGCTCGATGGCATCGACAACAACTCCAATCTGCCGGATCTGCTCAATGAAGCCAACTATGTGGTCATGCCTCCACCCGATGCCCTGCAGGAGTTTAAGATCGAGACGGGCAACTACGACGCCGAGTTTGGCCGCGCTACCGGCGCCATCGTCAACGCCACTACTAAATCAGGCTCCAACCAATTTCATGGCGTGCTCTACGAATTCCTGCGCAACCAGGCCTTCGATGCATTGAATTACTTCGATTCGACCCAGCAGCCCTATCATCAGAACCAGTTCGGCGCCACGCTGGGAGGAAGAATCATCCGAGACAAACTTCTCTTCTTCGTCGACTATCAGGGTTTGCGGAGAAACGAAGCGCAGACGACGACCTCGGTGGTGCCTACCGATACCGAGCGCTTGGGAGATTTCTCCAGCCAACTCGATTTAACCTCTCCCACCGGAGTCTTGGACTGCAACGGCGTCGCCACATACGCGGGCGAAATCTTCGACACGCGCCTAACGCAGCAACCTAGCCCAAATACCTACTGCGGCGTTCCTTTCGGCTACTCGCATGGCGTCCCCAGCAACGTGATTCCGTCCTCCTACAGCATGGATTCGCTGGGCAAGAAGCTCATCAATCTCTTTCCCGAGCCCTCTTCCGGACTCGACGTAAATGTTTTAGGGTACAACTACATCTCTGATCCGGTGACCAAGCAGACGATAGATCAGGGCGATGTGCGCGTGGATCAGGTCCTCACCAAATCCGACAACGTCTTCTATCGTTTCAGCGAAAGCAACAGTCCTGAAACCATCGGGTCGCCGTTCGCCACCCTGGCCGATGGCGGAGGCTTCTTCGACGGCATTCAGCAAATCACAGCCTACGCCGGGGCTGCCAGCGAAGTGCACATCTTCTCACCGCACAAGATCAATGAATTCCGCGCCGGTTTCAACTGGATCAAGACCAGCCGGTACCAGACGAACTACGACGTAGACATTTCTTCCCAGGTCGGGTTTCCGGGTGTTCCTTATCTGGCGGGCACGAACAATGGGGGATTGCCGCAACTGACCTTCTCGGATGCCTCAACTCTGGGCAGCCCGACATTTCTACCTGCCATCGAGAAGCAGAAGACACTCCAGTTCTCCAACACCTTCACGCTGATTTCTGGCAGCAATACATGGAAGTTCGGCGGCGAAATCCGCCCCGAGCATTTCTCCATTTATGAGCCAGCAGATCCCCGCGGCACGATGAGCTTTACCCATCAGTTCACCGACAACGCTGGCGCTATTGGCTCGGGTGGAAACAGCCTTGCAGCCCTGCTCACGGGTCAGCCGGAGGGCGGAACCATCAACAACCTCAACAACATCGAATACTACCGTCACACTTTCGCTCTGTTTGCGCAGGACGACTGGCGCATCTTGTCCAAGCTCACGCTCAACCTAGGGATGCGCTATGAATACTTCTCGCCCGTCTACTCCCAGAACGATGCCCAGGCCAATTTCAATCCCATCACCGGCAAGCTGGATATTCCGGCGGACAGCAAGGTGAGCCTGACGCCAACGCTAGCCTCGATTCTGCCGGTGAATCACAATGCGACCGGAGCGCTAATCGATGCCGACCGCAAGGACTTCTCCCCGCGCGTCGGGCTTTCTTACAGCCCCGCCAAGCGGGTGGTCATCCATAGCGCCTTTGGCATCTTCTTCAATGGCGACGAGGCCGGACCCTACAGCAATCCCAGTCCCGGCTTCAATCCGCCCTACTTCATCAGCGAGAACTTCCCGGCGGGCTGTTCGCTGCCTTCCTACGCCTCAGCCGCGCAGGATTGTTCGGCACCGGGAATCAGCACGCTTGCAAACGGATTTCCCACCAGCGCGCTCATCGACCCCAACACACCGACCCTCTTTTCCCTCGACACCAAACTCAGGATGCCTTATGTCATGCAGTGGCATTTGGCCACGCAATATCAGTTCACAGCGAAGACCATGCTGGAGGTGGCGTACATCGGATCGAAGAGCGAACGCTCCTACATCTATCTGAATCTCAACCAGGCGCAGCCGACAATCGATCCATCCGCGCCCACCGCGCCGCGCCGCCCATTCCCCTATGTCGATGCCGCCATCGGCTATCTGAAGTCTGCCGGATCTGCCAACTACAACGGCTTGCAGGCTTCGCTCCAGCAGCGCATGAGCGCAGGCCTGGAGTTCGTCGTCAACTACACCTACAGCAAGGCGCTGGGCAACGCCAGCAGCGCCGATCTCGGCTCGCAGAACAATGACGGCTTCCGCAACAGCCTCTACCCAAACAATGAATATGGACCGCTGGACTTTGACATACGCAACCGCTTCGTTGCCAGCTACGTCTACGATCTGCCCTTCGGCATGGGGAAGCGCTTTGCCACCCACATCCGTCCCATCGATGAAGCCATCGGCCACTGGAACTGGTCGGGAATCGTCACTCTCTCCAACGGCACATGGTTCACCGTCACCGATGGGAATGCGAACTTCGCCAACTCCGATGGCCAGCAGCGTCCGGATGTCGTACCAGGCGTCAAGGCCACCGACAAGCCTTGCATTGCTGGAACCTTCTTCAACACCTGCGCTTTTAAGGATCCGCAGCCCGGTTCCTTGGGCAACGTCGGACTGAATACTCTCGAAGGTCCCGGCGACAAGAATGTCGACTTTGCCCTCTTGAAGACCGTTCCTTTGCGCGAATCGCGCCGCATTGAGTTCCGCGCAGAAGCCTTCAATGTGTTCAACCATCCCAACTTTCAGTTTGCGGCCCCCGGACCGCAGAATTCCATCAACTCCACGGTCATGGGCACGGCGACCTTCGGTTATCTCACCGGAGCGCTCGCGCCCAGGCAGCTTCAGCTTGCTTTGAAGCTCTTCTATTAATTTGGTGAGTGGCAAACGGCAAGAGACGGAAGGAAGAAGCTCGTGACTCCAATGCGGAACAGCAGTCTGGCGGCGTTGTTGACCTCTCTGGCGCTACTGAGTGTGGCGGCAGGCCAAAGCCACGGGGCTCCGCGACAAGCCGCGCGTGAACTGGCTTCGATCACTGGAAAAAACCTGATCATTACAGCCGGATCGGATGGCGCCTACGCGGTTCTTAGTGCGGGGTCCTCCAGCCCCGTGCTGCGCTCCACGGTCGAAGCTGAAGTCGATGCGAACGAGCTGCGTTCTCCCGACTATCCCCGCCACACCGTTGCGCAATCGCAGTTCACCGATTCATTTGGGACCGGGACGGCTCTCACCGTTACGCACACCGGTCTCGCCGATCGCCCCGACCTCATATGCGTCTTCCGGCTCTACAAAGATCGCGACTGGGGGGGGATCGAGGTCCGGGTTGCCAACACGACTCAGAGTCCGGTATCCGTCACTGCCATCCGCGCCATCCGAGCGTCAGACGCTCCGGTCATTGATCTCAATGGCCCGGCGAGCGCAGATCGCATTCTCTCGGACAGTTACAGCGAAGACCGCCCTCAGCTCGCCATCCGCGATCTGGGCGGTGCGACAGCCGGCCTGCACCGCGCCGTCGGCAGCCAGCTCATCTTTAACCGGCAAAGCGGCCTGAGTCTCTTCGTTGCGGCATTGACCTCGGATAAGTTGCTCACAGTCTTTCACCTCAAGGTGCAGTCCACTGCGGGATCGCCGGCTATCGTTTCATTTGAGGCTGTGGCGGAAGGAACCACCGAGATCATGCGCGGAGAATCTCTGAGCGAATCGCCTGCCGCCGAGCAGGTGGAACTCGCCCTCACGGTCAATCCTGGCGAGAGCCTTTCCTCCGAACATCTGATGATTGCGACGGGCAGTGATTATCACGCTCAGCTTGAGCAATACGGCGAAGCCATTCGCAGCCTGCATCACGGCCGCGTAGGCGCGCCCACCCCCATCGGCTGGTGGAGCTGGACCTCCTATTACTTTGGCCTCAGTCAGGCGACGGCGGGCACGAATATCGAATGGCTCGCCGAGAATCTGAAACCTCTTGGCTATACCTACTTTCACATCGATGAGGGTTACCAGTACGCCCGCGGCGAATACACAACGCCCGATGCCAATCTCTTTCCGCTCGGCCTGAAACATACTGCCGCACAAGCGCGTCAGAACGGTCTCACCTTCGGCGTCTGGACCGCGCCCTTCGAAGTCTCCGAGCGCGCATCTGTCTATCGCGATCACAAGGATTGGCTTCTGCACAACGCTGCCGGAGAGTTGATTCACATCGGTTACGTGACCGACAAAAAGGATCCCCTCTACGTCCTTGATGTCACAAATCCCGGCGCGCAGGCCTACCTGAGTCAGGTCTACAGCACTCTTCGCGACTGGGGCGTCCGCTTCATCAAGTTGGATTTCATGGACGACTCGGCCGTCGAAGGCGCCTATTATCGGCGTGGCACCACGGCCCTCGAAGCGCAGCGCATCGGCCTCGGCATCATCCGTGAGGCGGTCGGCGACGAGGTGGTGCTCGACAAGGATGGCAGCCCGATGCTGAATCCGGTCGGCACTGTCGATGCGGGCCGCATTTCGCAGGATACCGGGCATACCTTTGAAGCGAGCCGGGACGCTGCATCCGGCACCGCGGCGCGCTACTACATGAATCGCAACTTCTTCATCTCCGATCCCGACGCCTTCAGCGTTTCCACGCAGACGGTCGATGACCATGGGTGGCACTCGAACTCCGTGCCGCTCACTTTTGACGTAGCAAAGGTCTCCATTGCCCTCTCAGCTGTCTCCGGCGGCATGTATGAAATAGGCGACGATCTTCCCACGCTTGGCGAATCGCCGGAGCGAATGGCTCTGGTCAAAAACCAGGATCTTCTCAACATGGCGCGCATTGGTCGTGCCTCCATTCCTCTCGACCTGATGACCTACGCAACAGACGATGGTCAGCCCAGCGAGTTCCTGCTTCGAGAGAGCCCTCGCCAGACCATCCTTACGGTCTTCAACTGGTCAGGCAAAGAGAGTACGCGCTCGATCTCCCTTGCCGCTCTGGGTCTTCAGCCGGACCGCGCCTACCAGACCACCGAGGTGCTGGGCAACCAAAGTTGCTGCGCGCTCTCTGGCGAATCGATCGGTCTCAAACTCGCGCCTCATTCCGTTGCGGTTCTCAAGCTAATCGACACTTCCATCCCCGCATCTGTACCGCAGTTCTCGGTAGACGCGCCGGAAACTGCCACGGCAGGCGAAGGCGTCAGCTTCAGTGCCCTCGCCGCACCCGCTTCCACACCTATTCTCGCCTTCCATTGGAATTTCGGTGATGGTGTCGAGGTCGATGGCGCGAACGCGCATCACGCTTACACGCATGCGGGTCCGTACAAGGTCAAAGTAACCGCAACAGGTATCGACGGCCTCGATGATTCGAAGACTCTCGATCTCCACATTACCGGCGCGGTCGACACTCATTTCGCGCCGGAGCAGAAGCGCCGTCCCGAGTAGGGACGCGCACAAACAACTCAGGAGCAGGCATGGAATTGAAACAAGACAGCGATGACAACCGGTCGTCGGATTCCCTCAAAAGGCTCGACGTTGCCATTGTCGGAGAGATTAATCCGGATCTCATTCTTGACGGACTGCCGCGCGAACTCGCGGAGGATCGCGAACTGCTGGCCAGCGGCTGCACCCTCACCTTGGGTGGATCGTCGTCAATCCTCGCGCACAATCTGGCCTTGCTCGGTACCTCTGTCACCTTCAGTGCGCGCGTCGGCGATGACCACTTCGCCGACATATGCCTGCGCGAACTCGTCCGGGCCGGCGTCAATGTAGATCACGTTGTGCGCGCATCCGGCGGCAGCGGCACTGGAGTCACGGTGATCCTTCCGCTTGCGCAAACCCGCCGCATCCTCACCTTCCCCGGCGCGATGTCTGAGCTGAGTCTCGAAGATCTCGATCTGGATTTCATCGCCAGCGCCTCACACTTTCACCTCTCATCGCTCTTTCTTCACCGCAAGCTCTTCCCCGATATTCCCTGGCTCTTCCAGCAGATGAAGCTGCGCGGCCTCACCACTTCGCTCGACACCAACGACGATCCCGAAGACCGCTGGCAGGGAGTGGTCGACCGCATTCTCCCTTACGTCGATGTTTTCTTTGGCACCGAAGAGGATCTGCGCAAGATAGCCGGCGTCGATCAGGCTGAGGAGTTTCTCGCTCCGCGCGTCTCTGTGCTCGTGGTCAAACGCGGCGCGCGCGGCGCTTCGGCTTTCTCCGCGGGCCGCCGCTATGACTCGCCCGCGCTGCGGCTCGACGTTGTCGATGCCGTTGGGGCCGGCGACACCTTCGACGCCGGATTCTTGCATCAATGGTTGCACCGGGAACCGCTTGAAAGGTGCCTCGCCTACGGCAATGTTGCCGGAGGGCTTTCCGTCACGCGCGCCGGCGGCACTACGGCCTTCCGCGATCAGGCCCACCGCCAGAGCTTTTTTGAACGCCACTGGCAGGAAGGAGTGTTAGCGCCCTAGAGCCTCAACTCCAAAAACAAATCCTCCAGCAAACCTGGCTCTGGCCGCCGTCTCCCGCGACCATCACACCACAACGGACCGCAAGGTTCGCTCGGGGATTCTTTGTGCTTGAAACGGTGCAACGCTCCAAGGCCAGAATACATAGCCAGACCTAGGTGGACCGAGAAGTTGGTGACTGATCATGACGACCCAGACAAACCCGCCCGGCAGCGCAACAGTTGAGAACCCGGTGAGCGCCATGCGCCGCATCTTCCGGGAAAATCGCGCAGGCAATCCCCACGGCATCTACTCCGTGTGTTCCGCGCACCCGCTGGTCCTTGATGCGGCATTCGCTCAGGCTTCGGCAGACAAGAGCCTATTGTTGATTGAGGCCACCTGCAATCAGGTCAACCAGGACGGCGGCTATACCGGCCTTACTCCATCCGGCTTCCGCGATTACGTGCACTCGATTGCCGCCGGCGCCGACTATCCTCTCGAACAGTTGATTCTCGGCGGCGACCACCTCGGCCCGAACCCCTGGCGCTCGCAGCCCGCAGCGACAGCCATGGAGAAGGCCAGCGTCATGGTCCATGCATACGCCCTGGCCGGCTTCGCCAAGATTCATCTCGATGCAAGCATGCGCTGCGCCGACGACCCCACAGTCTTGAGCGACGCCGAAATCGCCGAGCGCGCGGCCCGCCTCTGCGAGGTTGCCGAGGATGCCGCCGCCCACTCCTCCATCCGCCCGGTTTACATTGTCGGCACTGAGGTGCCCATCCCCGGCGGCGCGCAGGGTGAACTGGAAATCGACGTCACCAGCATTGCCAATGTACAGAAGACTCTTGAAGTCCATCGCTACGCCTTCGAGCGCCACGGCCTCTCTTCTGCCTGGGAGCGTGTGGTCGGCGTCGTCGTCCAACCAGGCGTTGAGTTCGGCGACGAAGCTATCGCCGATTACATTCCCCGGAACGCCGCGGAGCTATCGCATTGGATTTTGAGTGCGGAGGAAATTGTCTTTGAAGCGCACTCCACCGACTACCAGATGGCCGATTCGCTTCGCCATCTCGTCCGCGACCACTTCGCCATTCTCAAAGTTGGCCCCGAACTCACATTCGTCTTGCGCAAGGCTGTCTTCGGCTTGGCGCACATTGAGGAAGAATGGATTTCCGATGCGGGCCGTTCAAAAATTCGCGCCATTTTCGATCGAGTGATGGTTGAAGACCCCGGAAATTGGCAAAGCTATTACCGTGGCGATGCGCATCAGCTCAGGATTGCCCGCGCCTATAGTCTCAGCGATCGCATCCGCTATTACTGGCCAAACGCTGAGGTTTCCTCTGCTCTCTCCGTGCTGATCGAGAACCTCCTCCACCATTCTGCTCCTCTCCCGCTCGTTGCGCAGTACCTCCCCTTTCAAGCCGAGGCCATTCGCCGCGGTGAGATTGCGAACGATCCTCGCGCCATGATCCGCCATAGCGTCCGGCAGACTCTTGCCCGCTATTCCCAGGCCTGCGGTCTAAGCTGATTATTGGCCTAAGCTGCCGCAGGGTGCTGGAGTCAGGAAAGCCTTCGGCCCTTAGGCAGGCGTTTTTGCGCTTGTATATGTGATTCGCTGACAGCAAGATGTTGTGTCGGGCGGCGGTATTGATCTCAGTCGACAACGAGCATGAGGATGTCGAAAGCTGGTTCAGAGTTCGCTCAAGTAGTACCGGATCTCCGGATTGTGGATGCTGATCAGAATCAGTCCCCTAAAGTCGGCTTGTGACAAGTTGTCATTGAGGCATTGCATTGTTTCGGGCAGTGACGGCCTATATGGAAATCGCTGATGCGTGCGGCGACTGTTCTCTCGCGATAGCCTTTGCCTGCATGACCGCTTGTACTTCATCGAAGTGCCACGGGCGAAAGTCATGCGTATCAACGCCGACATCCAGTGACAGCGCCAGTGGTTCATCCGGCAAGTTGCCGTGCGAGTGGCCATAGAGTTGCCACGCTCCACGCGCATGATGCGGCCAGACGCGCATTGCGTAATGGCAAAGAACGATTCTTTGCTTACCTACATGAATTTCGGACAATGAACTCCAGGAAGCAAATATGCTTTGGGATTTGCGCGTCACCTTGTCATGGTTTCCCTCGACAAAATGGATCGTCTTGCAGTTCAGGCGCTTGCGATAGGCCGCGACCTTTTCGACGCTGCCCATGCAGAAATCACCGAGGAAATACAGCGTGTCGTTTGCCTTGATGCACTGGTTCATTCGATCCGCGATGCACGCATCCATCTCTTCCGTTGTCGTGAACGGTCGATTGCAGTAGCGAATTATATTGAAATGCCCGAAGTGAAAGTCGGACGTGAACCACGAATCAGCCATATCCTCATTATGAAACAGCCGATCCACAAACGGCCACTCCGCTGTGCCTGAATTAAGAATCAGACAACTGAAAACATTCGTGACAACCTGCCATCGCTATCCCTGGCAGGGCCGCTGAATTCGTAGTTGATTTTTCCTTTCATCCCACTCCGCACCTCGGCTTGCGATGAAGGGCAAGCAGGGCGTCCACGAAGCTCCGCTCTTGCCGTCTTTTCCCAGGAGCCTATGGGACGTACCAGCCGGAAACATAACCATTGCTGGCAGGACGCACAATGCATAGCTTATGCTTGCCATCCTGGCTCCGCTGCACGGTCCAACCATCGCGGTCACATCGAATCAAAGACCGCAAATCCCCGTCCTGATCCAGCTTGTAAGCGCCCTGCCCTTCACTTGACGCAGCCCAGGCAGACACCGCTTTTACATCCAGCGAACGGGCATATCCACTTGTATTCCCGATGGCATATCCCCAATAGAAGGCTCCACCCATCAAAAGCATTCCCACAACCGCTGCGCCGCCGAGCCACTGAAGCCAGGATTTACGGGCCGTGCTTTGTGCAACAGTCTGAGCGGCCCGCGCAATCTCCCTTTGCGCCGACATTACTACGGCTTGACCCACAGTCTCTTCTATCCGCGCCTTTGTTGCAGCGAGGTCCGTTTCGGCTTGCCTGCGAGCACTGTCTAACGAAGATGTGTACTTTGCTAGCGATCGCGAAATCAGTTTGTCGATTTGTTCCGGCATCTGTTTCGCCATATCAAGATGATGGCCAAGTAAAAAGGCAATGGCCCATATCGCATCATTGTCACGAATGCCGAGTTCCTTACCGATGCGATTGAATTGGTTCGTTTCCTCAGGACTTGGAGCACGGCCATAGATTGAGAGAAAGGCTGTATCTAGATTCATGCAACAACCCCATCGAAGACCGATGCACACTCCTTTACCCAGCGGTTTACCTCTGCGCGATTTCCGATGGGCGCGATCTCGATTACCTTTTCAATCGTCAGTCGGTCACTGTGCAACAGATCGGAGATGCGGTCTGCCACCTCTGGGAAATTGAAAGTCTTACCCTGAGCCTCTACCGTTGCCCTGATCTTCGAAGTGTTGTACAGTTCAAATTTACGTTCCGGCCCGTGGTACAAATTGCGAAGAACATGGGTGGTGTGACCACCGGCTACGTCCAGATATTCCTTCAAGAGTTGGAGGCTATCCCGCTGTGAATTGATTACCCACAGCGTTACGAACTTGCGTCCCAACTCTTGCATGGACTCTGTGAGAAGCGATCCGTAAAGTCATACGCCCACTCCACTGTGAGCGGGTGTGTTGACGACCACGGTCTCGTCGGGCTGCACGGCCAGACGATTCACAAGGTCCATCCATCCGTCCTTTTCGTCCAGGTTGATGTAGACGGTTTCGACTGTCTTTCCATACGTCTTGCCGACATCTGGATTTGCAGTATCCGCGTCAATCAGCAACAATCTCTCGTCGCGGTTCGAGAGGTAATGAATCAGAGACATCGAGACGATGCTCTTGCCGACTCCACCCTTTGAACCGCTGACCATGTACACAGGCTTTCCCATACTTCCTCCTCACATTTCCTTATCGTCTTCGATTACCGTGAATGTTCCCCTTTTTGTTGCAATGGTGTTTACCGGAGCAGCACTTGATTGTGAGGTCGCCGCTGGAGCAGTCTTCGCAAGTGGTTTCTCTTGGGCTTCAAGTCGAATACCACCGCGAGTCTTGCTTGTTCTTTTTCCAGGTTTCAGATATTGCCTCGCGGTCGAGATGGTCATGCCGAGGCCAATACCCTTGAGATCATCCAGCACCGTTTCGAGAGTGTGTCCGGCGGCGAGTGCTTCCTTGGCTTTTGCGCGCAACTTTGCAAATGCTTCTCTGCGCGAATATCTTTTCTCCGCAGGCAGAGGAGGCACTGCAATTCGTTTATCCAAGGCCGCGATGGCAGCTTGGAGCATTGCTTCAGTGATTACTTCTCTTTGCGTCATCAAGTTCCTCCGGAGAGCCTCCAGCAACGAGGACTAAATGCAAAATAGCACGAGAGGAAATCAGATGAATAATGTCATAATCCTTTATTTATAGGGTGATGAGTAGTTATTCCAACGAGTGAGCAATAGATCATAATAGTGAGTAACAAAAATATTCTGCGAAGATTACCGCGTCCGATGTGGCCTTGCATTAAAGCAGTTTCTCGGATAAGTTGTGAGTGTACCGCTCTATGTGTTGACAGAGCGGTATAGGATGCGGGTTATCCGTACACATGGCTTCGCCCTGTGTCGTCTAACCCGTCGCCTACGATGCTCCGCGCTACGCTTGTTTTATTGAGGTTCATCCTGAAAGCAACCGCGCACGCTACGCGTAGAGAAAAGACAATGCCGTTCACTTCACGAACCAATGATCGCGCCTGCTCTCGATTTGAAATGCGGTTGACCGCGTCAGAGCGTGTGCTGCTCCGCGAAGAGGCAGACCTTGCCGGGATGAGCATAAGCGAGTTGGTTCGCATGCGTACTTTTGGCAAAACGATTCATGCCGCAATCGACCTTGTGATGATCCGCGAGTTGCGCTGGTTGGGTGGATTGCAGAAGTACACGATAAACAAGTTCGCCCCGCACGTCGCAGTGGTAGACGAGTGCAACGCGACAATCCGCGCATTGCGCGCATCTATGCGCGTTACGGCTTCATTACGCTGGAAGGCACAGCCGCAACCAGCCCGCAAAAAATGTTTCTCGATGTGCGCACGATCCGGCGCGCGTCCTCGATTGACTCTTTCCTTCCGGAAAGAGCGTAAGCAGGAGAACTGGAGCCATTCTGATGAGTCTCTTCCAGCGTGGTGATGTTTGGTGGTACGAATTCTGGTTCGCCGGACGCCGCATCCGCGAATCCTCAAAATCTCCTTCAAAAACCGTAGCCAAAGGGGCCGAGCAGAAGCGCAAACGC
>Ga0224555_1001047_pt1 | contig 40903 bp, 39 predicted proteins | sample 714S23034metaG_FD_180687 | JGI IMG/M metagenome (GOLD analysis project Ga0224555, IMG submission 180687) | Peat soil microbial communities from Stordalen Mire, Sweden - 717 S2 30-34 | ecosystem: Environmental > Terrestrial > Soil > Wetlands > Peat | place: Sweden: Norrbotten County, Stordalen... | reverse complement strand
GGCGAAAGAGCAGGTCATCATTGGTCACGGGCGACCCTCCTCGGGACGTTGAACACCCCAAGGATGGGTCGCTTCTCTATGTCTGGGGAAGCCCCCCAGATGTCGCTACATCTCGAAAGCCGTGCAGCCTAGGCCGCCTCCGGATTGCTGGACCGCCGAGGAAGGTCCCCGGTAGCCCATCGGAGCACTTCCACATTTGAGGTGGCGGCTTGCGACGGGGAATCCACCGGCGCGTTACCTGGGCCTGGCACATTTGGCGCGATGCAACGGCCCGTATGGTTCTCGTTCCATCCCCAGGCGCCATCGATCCGATCGGAGAGGGGAAACCGGCGCGCACGCCCGTCGGAGAAGGCGGTGGCGCGCCGGCGCCGAGCGCGGGAGCGCGGCCAGATCGTCCCCCTGTTCGCGCTGCTCATGATCGTCCTCACCGGCTTCGTGGCGCTGGACCTCGACTCGGGGGTGGCCTTCGACCAGTCGCGCACCGATCAGGACGCGTCGGATGCCGCTTCCCTGGCGGCCAGCTACTGGATCTACTCGAACTTGAACGACCAGCCTGCACCAACGAACCTGAAAGGAGCCGTCGGGGCAGCGGCCCACGTGGCCAACCTGGACTGCATCGGCCCCTCGGCACCCTGCTCCTTGACCCTCAACTTCTACCCCGGCACCTGGACCAGCAGCAACCCGGGCAGCACGCTGTGCAGCACCCCCGTCACCATCCAGAATGTGGCTGTCCCATCCCAGGTGACCGCGGCTGAGAATCTATTCACCTGCACTGCCACCCTAGCAAGCGTCTACTACGTCGGAGTCACAGTAGCGAGCACCGCATACACCTACATCGGCGCGCCGGCCACCGGCTCTCGCACTTTCTCGGTCAGCAACCAGGCCGTGGCCCAGGTGGTGGGCGGGACCGGAGGGACCGGAAACGGCGATCTCACCATACCCTGCGTGCTCTGCATCCTGGGGGGGCAGAACGCGTACTACGTCAATTCGGCGATGACGGAAGGATTCACGATCGAGCCTCACTCCAACGGCCTGGACTTCACCTCGGACGGAGGCAACATGGACATCAACCTGGGCTTCGAGTGTGAGGCCACCAGCGCCCAGGCCGAGATCGACACCACGGGCACAAGCAACGGGGTCGTGAATATCGCAGGCGCCTACACCAACAACTGCGGAACCGGCTACAACGGGCTCACCTGGAATCCGACCTCGAATCCCAAGGCCAACACCACAGCGATCAAAGACCCGCTCGCGAACATGCCAATGCCGTTGCTGAACTGCCCCAACAACGAGAACTACGGCAACACGTATTCCACGACTCCCATCACGCAGAACACGGAGCTTCAGCCCGGCTGCTACGAGAACATCACCATCGACCCGACGACAAGCAACGGTGGAACCCTACCCTTCACGCGGCAGAACTGCGTGCCCGACGGCAGCGGCATCGACGTGGGATTGGCGGCGGGAACCTACATCATCTACGGCAATCCCCCCGGGAGCCCCACGGCAGGCGGGCTCACCGTGGAGGGTGTGAATCCCACGCTGGAGTCGGTGAACACGGGCGGCGGCAATAACCGGACCAACCCGAAGAATGGGCAGACTTGCAACGCCGCCGGCGTCACCCTCTTCTTCGTCTGCTCCACGGGCGGGAGCAATCCTGGCCCGACCGCGTGTGAGAATAACGTGACTGGCGACGCAACGCCGGGCGCAGGGCTGACCCTCGACACAAACGACGCCACCGGCTACGGCAACGGCGACTACCAGTGGAACCTGTTCCCGCCGACCGGCGGTCAGCAGCAGAACCTCGTGATCATCTTCGACCGCTACAACTCGGGCACAATCACCACCGCCACGGTGACCGCGGACCCGGACAGCGACCACAACGGCGCCATCTACGCTCCGTCCGCGACCTACTCCCTGGAGAACTACTCGTCCTCGGGGCCGGTGACGAATAGCGGTAACTCCTGCACCACTCCGCTGGGTTCGCCCATGATCGTCGACTACATGCAGATCTACGCGAACTACAGCGGATGCGGCAACATCGATTTCGACCTCGACAACGACGTGCAGCTGAACGGCGGCGGACCCGGCGGCCTGACCGGCTGAGCGTGCCGCGCGCTGGGGCGGTGGGCTCTCTGTTACCAGACGGTGGCGGTCCGTCGACAGGAACCTCCACATTGATGGGCTAGGCTGGGGTGGCGGGCAGCCGCCCACGGAGATGCGCGGGATGATGGAGTGGTGATGACAACGTTCGGGGGAGAGCGAGAGCCCCGCCGCCGTCCGCGCCACCGGTCAGGGCGCAACGGCCAGGCGATGATGGAGTTCGCCCTCATCTTCCCGCTGCTCCTGTTGCTTGCCCTGTCGTGCCTCGACTACGGCTACTACCTGGAGCACGTCGACAGCGTCCAGGGCGTGGTCCGCGACGGGGCCCGCTACGCCAGCGAGAACACCACAGCCTCCCCCTGGAACAGCTCCTGTCCCGATCCGACCCCGCTGAGCACTGGTGGCTGGAGCTGCGCCGGCCTGGTGACCCAGGTGGCGAGCGGCGAGAACGGGAGTGTCGACCTGGCCACCATCGACGTCACCTCGATCGCCGGCTTCACCGGCTTCACCGACGGGTTCGACGTGACGACCACGGCTTCGCTCAACGGTACCAACACCCTGGTCGTCATCAGCTGCGACGGGACGGAGAGCAGCCCGGTGGTGGCGTTCACCGGTTGCAGCACCACGTCTTCGGCCTCGGCGACGCTGCAGCCGGGCTACCCGATGAACGGCGAGTCCGACTTCACCGAGGGCGTGATCCAACAGGAGTCGGAGGCCCTCACCGTGCCCGAGGGCGGGCTGCCGATCGACAACATCGATTGTTGCTGGTCGGGCTCGTCGGGAGGCACGGGGTGCCCCAGCGGGTCGGGCATTACGCCGGTGTGGGGGGCCGGGGTCGGGGTCCCTTCATCTGGGACGACGTTGGGGTGGCCCGTGACGGGGATCAGCTCGCAAGCTCCGTTCAGCTGCATGACCATCTCGTACTGGAGCAACAGCGGCGACGGCTACTACACGCCCCCCTTGAGCCTCTGCGCGTGGTGGTCGGCGGACGCCAGCAGCGAGACTGGCACGTTGGAGAACAACGGCACCTGCGGGGAAGGTGAAACTGGGCTGTCGGGTGACCTGGTCCAGATCACTGTGGCCTACAGGTGGAGCCAGGAAGCCCCGGGTCCCGCCTTCGCCGTGCTCAACTCCGTGTTCGGAATCAATGTCCAAGCCTCGGCCACCTACTCCTTCGTGGTGTCGAATTGATTCTCAGGCGGCGCCGAGCGATGGCGGGACAGGCCATGGTGGAGTTCGCCATGGTCGCCCCGCTCTTCCTTCTCCTGGTTCTCGCCACCATCGACTTCGGCGGCTACTTCGCCAGCCGGCTCGGCGTGGAGGAGGCGACCCGCGCTGGAGCGCGAGCCGCCGCCGTCCAGGATTACAGCTCCTACTCCGGCACCGCGATCACGAGGGCGATTTCCGCTCAGAGGGGCCTTGCCACTCTCACCACCAATCAAGACTGCACCTGGCAAGGGACGACACTCGACCCCAACCAGTACCCTCCATTCACCTTCTCGGGGTCCGGGTGCGTTGGCATCTGGTACTTCGACCTGATGAATGAGAGCACTGGACCTCCGACACTGTGCGGGCAGTGGAGCGTGGCCAGCTCCGCTTGGGTGTGGTACAAGAGCACCGGCGGCACCCAAACGACGCAGCCCACCGGCTGCCTCGTCCCTCAGGAGGACATCGTGGTGGTCGGGGTCGGCTACAAATACAGTCCGCTGACGCCGATGCCGTCGATCGCCACCGCCGCCCTGACCACGTATGGAGAGACTCAGCTCCTCGAGGAGGGCGTCTCCTAGCGGGCGCCCGGCCATCGGTTCGGAGGAGGCAGGGCCCCACTCCACGACCTGGCTAGACTTAGCGCCCGATGCCGCCGATCACGCGCCCCCGGGGCACCAACGACCTGCTGCCGGCCGAGTCCGGCCTCCGCCAGTGGGTGCTGGAGACCCACCGCCGGGTGGCGGGCGCCCACGGCTACGAGCTGATCGACACCCCGGTCTTCGAGGCGACCGAGATGTACGAGCGGGGGACCGGGGCGGGCACCGACGTGGTGGAGAAGGAGATGTTCTCCTTTACCGATCGCGGCGGCCGAGCCCTCACCCTGCGACCCGAGGGCACCCCCGGGGTGCTGCGGGCGGTCCTTTCGGCCCACCTCGACCAGGCCCGCCGGCCGGTCAGGGTCCAATTCGCCGGGCCGATGTTCCGCTACGCGCGGCCCCAGGCGGGCCGCTACCACGAGTTCTGGCAGCTCGACATCGAGGCGATCGGCGAGCGCTCGCCGGCCCTGGACGCCGAGGTGATCGAGGTCGCCTGGCGTTTCTACGAGGCCCTCGGCGTCACCGGGCTCTCTCTCCAGGTCAACACCCTCGGCGACCTCGAGGATCGCATTCGCTACCGGACCGCCCTCGTCGAGTACTACACACCCCTCCAGGACCAGCTCTGCGAGGACTGCCGGCGCCGCCTGGGGGTCAATCCCCTCCGCCTGCTCGACTGCAAGCGCGATGCCGGCCTGGTGGCGGCCGCACCCGAGATCGGCCCGTCGCTCAGCCCGGAGAGCCAGGCCTTCTTCGCCGAGGTGACCAGCCTTCTGGCCGCCGCGGAGATCCCCTTCCAACGGAATCCCCGCCTGGTCCGGGGGCTCGACTACTACGCCCACACCACCTTCGAGCTCTGGCACGAGTCGCTCCAGGGGGCCCAGAACGCGCTGGGAGGCGGGGGACGCTACGACGGGCTGGCCGAGGTGCTGGGGTTCCCGCCGACCCCGGGGAGCGGGTATGCCCTGGGGGTCGAGCGCACCCTCGCCGTCTGTCGCGAGCAGGGCCTCGGCCCCGCCCCCCGGCGCGAGCAGGTGGTCGTGCTCGGCATCGCCGGCACGGACACCGCGGCCGCCGCATCGGTGGCGCGCCGTCTCCGGGCCGCCGGGATCACGGCCGTGCTCGACGCCTCCGACCGCCGCCTCGACCGCCGGCTCGCCACGGCATCGCGCCAGGGCGCGCGCGCCGCCGTCCTCGTGGGGACGGACGAGGCCGCCCGCGGAGCCGCCACCTGGAAGGACCTGGACAGCGGCCGCCAGGAGACCGCCCCGGTCGACGAGGTGGCCGCCGCGCTCCGCCTCCTGCTCACCGGGCAGTGAGCCCGGAGTCGCGGTGAGCGATCGGCGGCGATGTCAGCGCAGCGCCGCCCTCCGGGTACCATGAGGACGGCCCCTCGCCGGTCACAGCGCGCCTCATGCGGCTGGACCAACAGAAAAGACACCGGGATCCCAACATCCGCCGCCGGCCTTCGCGCCCCTCGGACGGGGAAGGAGAAAAGCGTCGTGCGGGAACCCACCTGGTCCTCGGGCTCAGCCCAGGACAGCGGCACCGGCGCTGGGGTCATCACGCAGTCACGCCGGACCGGCAGATGAGCCCGGGCGTCCTCCTCGGGGTCCTCTTCGCCCTCGTCGGCGCCCAGCTGACCCGCCTGGTGTGGCCCCGCCGCCTCGGCTACCTCGCCGCGCTGGCTCTGGCGGTGGCGGGCGTGGTCGCCGGCGAGCTGGCCGCCCTGGAGCTGCACGGCGGCGGGCCCCCGCTCGGGCCTCTGCACCCGCTCGCCGACGCCGCGGGCATCGCCGTCCTAGAGGTCGCCGGGGCGCTCCTCCGGTCCCCCGGGAGCCGCCCGGGGCGGCCATAATCGAAGCCTGATACACCGGCGCTCGACACGAGCCCTCACCGTCCCGGTGCCACACGGAGGTCCGGCCATGCGTCTGCCCATCCCCTTCGGCCGCAAGGGTCTGATCGCTGCGGCGGCCATCGCCGCCGGGGTCGTCTACTGGCAGGTACGCGCCCACCGGCAGGAGGCAGCCGACCGCGAGTGGGACGAGGACGTCCAGAGCGCCATCCAGGACGGTGTGGCCGCCGGTCGCGCCGCCACCACCGGCGAACCCGCGGAGACGACGAGCGCGTGAGCGTGGATCCTCTGCCGGGACGCGCGCGGGGTCGCTCGTGAGTTTGGGCATGGCTCCTCTCGGGTATGCCCCGGGTGTGACCCCCACGACATCGGAGTTGCGGCTGCCAGCCGAGGGGCGCTACGTGCTCGTCGCCAAGCGCGCCGCAGCCGGCTTCGCCGCCGTGGCCGGGCTCGACGTCGAGGCCCTCGACGACCTGGTCATCGCCGTCTCGCAGGCCTGCGAGAACGCCATCTCGCTGACCGAGCGGGTTGCCGGTCCGGGCAACGGGCAGATCCGGCTGGTCTTCACCCTCGCCGACAACGCGCTCGAGGTCCGGGTGCGCAGCAGCCTCTCGCGGGCCGAGATGGAAGCCGCCGCGGCTCGCCACGTGGTCGCCGTGGCTCGGGAGGCGCAGGCGCGGGAGGCCCAGGAGATGGCCATGCGGGTCATGGGCCTCTTCGTGGATGACTTCGGCTACCGGATGGACGAGCGCACCGGCGGCCTTCGGGTTCGGCTGACCAAGTACCTCGTGCGGTGAGCGCCGCCACTCAGGGCGGCCCCGTAACCACGCCCGAGAGGCGAACGATGCCGAAGCCGCGTGACACCCCGCTCCGCGAGGAGGTCCGGCGGCTGCTGCGCGAGTACCGCGCCACCCGCGATCCCGCCATCCGGGACCGGCTGGTGGAGCTGAACAGCGACCTGGTGCGCTACATCGCCCGCCGTTTCGCCAACCGCGGTGAGCCCCTGGAGGACATCGAGCAGGTCGGGTTCCTCGGGCTGATCCAGGCCATCGACCGCTTCGACCCGTCGCTGGAGAACGAGTTCAGCACCTTCGCCACCCCGACCATCATGGGCGAGATCCGGCGCCACTTCCGCGATCGCTCCTGGGCGGTGAGGGTCCCCCGCCGGCTCCAGGAGAACCTGCTCCGGGTGCACGCCGCCCAGCAGGAGCTGCAGGGGAGGCTGGGCCGGCCCGCCTCGATCGAGGAGATAGCGACGCACCTCGGCCTGCAGCCCGACGACGTCCTGGCCGCCCTGGAGGTGAGCCCCGCCCAGCACACCGTCTCTCTCCAGGCCCCGATCGGTGACTCCGAGGACGGCGGCGTACTCGGGGAGCGGTTGGGAGGGGAGGATGAGGGCCTCGGCCGGGTCGAGATGCGCGACGTCCTGGAGCGCGCGATGGCTCATCTCAGCCCCCGCGAGCGGCGGATCATGGCCCTCCGCTTCGTCGAGCAGCTTCCCCAGACCGAGGTGGCGAAGCGCCTGGGGATCTCCCAGATGCACGTCTCGCGGCTCCAGCGAGCGGCGGTCGAGCATCTCCGCCAGGAGTTCGGCGACGAGGTGATGGTCTGAACGGGAGCGGGGCGGCGGCACGGTGAGCCGGGGACGGCTCTCCCCGTCAGATGGGGCACGCCGTCCGCCGTCCGATACAATCACCCCGCTCCGCACCTCGGACGAAGGGCGCCGCCGCACCCGCGCGGGTGCCGCCCAGCGGCCGCCAGGTGCCCCACCCTCCACGAGCTCCCTCATTTGCGCAGCCACGAGATCCGGCGGCGCTTCCTCGGATTCTTCGAGGAGCGCGGGCACCATGTCCTGCCCAACGCATCTCTGATCCCGAGTGACGACCCGTCGCTGCTCTTCACCGTGGCCGGGATGGTGCCCCTCAAGCCCTACATCAGCGGCCAGCGCACCCCGCCCGGCCCGCGGATGACCTCGTGCCAGAAGTGCTTCCGCGGTTCGGGCCTCACCACCGACGACATCGCCTCGGTGGGCGACTGCACCCACCACACCTTCTTCGAGATGCTCGGCAACTGGTCGATCGGCGACTACTTCAAGCAGGGCGCGATCGAGATGGCATGGGAGCTGCTCACCCAGGGCTTCGGCCTGGAACCGGAACGTCTCTGGCCCTCGATCTACCCCGACGACGGCGACTCCCTCGACATCTGGACCAATCAGATCGGTATCGCCGATCGCCGCGTGGCCCGTCTGAAGGACAACTGGTGGCAGGCCGGCCCGACCGGGCCGTGCGGCTACGACAGCGAGATCTACTTCGACGTCGGCGGGCCGTGCTCCTGCGGGCGGCCCGACTGCACCCCCCAGGACGAATGCGGCGGTGACCGTTGGATCGAGATCTGGAACCTGGTCTTCATGGAGTTCGACCAGGCCGAGGACGGCTCCCGGACGCTGCTGCCGAAGCGCACCGTGGACACCGGCATGGGTCTGGAGCGCATGACCGCGGTCCTCCAGGGGGTGCGCTGCGACTACGACACCGACCTCTTCGCGCCCATCGTCGCCGGCCTGGACCGGCGTGCCGCGGACGGCGGCGGTGTCGAGCGTCGCACCCGCTCGCTCCGGATCCTCGCCGACCACGCGCGGGGTGCGACCTTCCTCATCGCCGAGGGCGTCCTCCCCGGCAACGAGGGGCGCGGCTACGTCCTCCGCCGGGTCATCCGCCGGGCCGCGCTGCACGCCCGGCGGGTGGAGTTGGAGGGCGGCCTCGCCCTGGCGGTCGGAGACGTGGTGGCGACCCTGCAGGACGCCTACCCCGAGCTGGTCCAGTACCGCGGGCTCGCCGAAGCGACCATCCGCGGGGAGGAGGCGGTGTTCGCCCGGACCATCGAGGCGGGCACCGACCGGCTGGAGACGCTCCTCGCCGGGGGGGCCGGCGGCATCTCCGGCGAGGACGCCTTCCGTCTCTATGACACCTTTGGGCTCCCGGTGGAGTTAACCGTCGAGATGGCAGGGGAACGCGGGCTCACGGTGGACCGGGCCGGCTTCGACGCGGCCCTGCAGGCCCAGCGCCAGCGCAGCCGCGCCGGCCGGGCGAGCGGTGGTTGGAAGGTGGCCGCCCAGGATGCCCTCTCTCCGATCGGCGATCGTGCCACCGCGACCCTCGGGCTCTCCACCGACTTCATCGGCTACGAATCTCTGCGAGCCGACGCGGTGGTCAGACGCATCGGCGTCGCCGCCGACCGGGAGACCCTGGCGGTGGGGGAGGAGGACGTCGTCTTCCTCGACGTCTCCCCCTTCTACGCCGAGGCCGGCGGCCAGGTCGGCGACACCGGCACCCTGAGCTGGGAGAGCGGCAGCGCCCGCGTGCTCGACTGCCTCCAGCTGGTGGACGGCCCGGTTCGGGGAAGGGTTCACCGGGCCCGGGTGGAGACCGGCACCCTGCACCGGGACGAGACGGTCACCGCCGAGGTCGACCCGGAGCGCCGCGCCGCCATCGCCCGGCACCACAGCGCCACCCACCTGCTCCACCGGGCGCTCCGCGAGACCCTCGGGGAGACCGTGGTGCAGCGTGGCTCGTTCGTCGGGCCCGATCACGCCACCTTCGACTTCAGCTTCTCCCGCGGGCTGACCCCCGAGGAGACTCAGAGCGTCGAGCGGCGCATCAACGCCGCTGTTCGCGACAATCTCGTCCGCAACGTGCAGGAGATGCCGGTCGCCGAGGCCCAGGCGACGGGGGCGATGGCGCTCTTCGGAGAGAAGTACGGGGAGCTGGTGCGGGTAGTCGACTTCGGCGGCTGGTCGCGGGAGCTCTGCGGCGGCACCCACGTGGGCAGGAGCGGGGACATCGGGGCGGTGATCATCGTCGCCGAGACCTCGATCGGGCAGGGCACGCGGCGCATCGAGATGCTGGCGGGCGGCGCCGCGGTGCGGCGTTGGGAGGAGTCGGCGGCATTGCTCCGCGAGACCGCCCGGGCCCTCAGGGCGCGCCTCGACGAGGTCCCGGATCGGGTTGCCCGGCTGCTGGAGCAGAACCGCGAGCTGCAGCGCAGGCCCCGCGAGGGCGGGGGAGACGCGGTGAGCGCGGCTCTCCGCTCGGTCGCGGTGGCTCACGCCGGCAACGTGGCGCTCGCCCTCGCGGATGATCCGGCGCTGAGCGGGGACGACGCGGTCACGCTGGTGGATCGGATCTTCGCCGAGCGCCTCGAGGGCGACGGGATCGCCGCCGTGTTCGGAGAGGGGATGATCTGCGCCAAGGTGGGTGGCGCGGCGCTTGCCCGCGGGGTCGACGCCGGACGCCTGGTCCGCACCGCCGCGCAGGCCTCCGGGGGCAAGGGCGGAGGTCAGCCGGGCTTTGGCCGTGGAGGGCTCGGAGACCCGGGCCGGCGCGCCCAGGCGATGGCCGCCTTCCGGTCCGCCCTGGAGGAGCTGGCACGGTGATCGGACGCAAGAAGTTCGCCCTGCTGCGGCGCCGCGACGAGTTCCACAGCCACTACACCGTCCTCGACATCGGCACCGAGTTCGTCAAGGCGCTGGTGGTGAAGCGGGAGGAGGGAACGGGCATCGTCATCGGCGTCGGCAAGGTGCGCCAGTCCCTCTCCGACATGCAGTCGGGGGCGGTCGCCGACATCCAGGGCGTGATCGACAACTGCGATCGAGCCCTCACCGAGGCCGAGGACATGTGCGGGGCGATCCCCGGCCAGGCGGTGATGGGCATCGCCGGCGAGCAGGTGCGCGGCTTCAGCACCACCATGACCATGCCCCGCTCCCAGCCCCAGGCCCGGATCACCCAGGCCGACGTCGCCACCGCGCTCCAGGCGGTCCAGCGCCGCGCCCTCAAGGAGGCGGTGCGCCAGATGTCCCACGAGCTGGGCGTGGCCGAGGTCAACGTCAAGCTCGTCCACAGCAGCATCACCTCGGTGCACATCGACGGCTATGCGGTGACCAACCCGCTCGACTTCCAGGGTCAGGTCCTGGAGATCTCCGTCTTTAACACCTTCGCCCCGCTCACCCACATCGGGGCACTCCAGACCATCGCCCAGGAGCTGGACCTGGAGCTGGTGGCGACCGTGGCCGAGCCCTACGCGCTCACCCGCGGCTGCGCCACCGAAGATGTGTACGAATTCGGGGGCATCTACATCGACGTCGGCGGTGGCACCACCGACATCGCCGTCGTCCGCCGCGGCATCGAGGCGATCCGGATGTTTGCCCTGGGAGGCCGCTCCTTCACCCGCCGGCTCGCCAACGAGATGGGGATGAGCCTGGAGGAGGCCGAGCGTTTCAAGCTCGCCCACGCCGAGGGCCGGCTCCCGGCCGAGCAGGACGCCCTCGCCCGCGCCACCCTGGAGCCGACCGCCGAGGTGCTCGCCCAGGGGGTCGCGCTGACCCTGGATGAGCTGTCCGGCAAGGAGCCGCTGCCTCCCGCGCTCTATCTGGCCGGCGGCGGGTCGGCCCTGCCCGAGGTCGCCGAGCAGCTGTCGGCCGTCGACTGGCCCGAGATGCTGCCGATGAGCCGCCAGCCGACGGTCAGGGTGCTCGGCCCCGCGGATGTCCAGGGGATCCACGATTCGACCGGCCTTCTGGTCGGGAGTCAGGATGTCACGCCGATGGGGCTTGCGTATCATGCGGTGTCCCTGGAAGATGACGCGGACCAGCCTCTGGGTGGCCTGATGCGCCGCGTCATGAAGGCGATGAAGGTGTGATGAGGCCTGCTGAATGGCCAGGCGACTGATCCACGTCGGCCAGGACGACGACATCTCGGATCTAGCCGGGAAGCTGCAGGCTGCCGATCGCGGCGATCAGGTCGCGCTGACGGTGCCGACCGGCGCCCAGGCCTTCCAGACACCGCTCAACGTCCGCCTGCTGCGCAGCGTCGCCATGAAGCGCGGCCTGAGCACGACGATCGTGAGCCCGGACCCCCGTATCCAGGAGGTCGCCCAGCGCGCCGGACTCGTCGCCTACAGCTCCGTGGCCGCGCTCGACGGTGGGATACCGGTCGAGGCGCCCCGTCCCGGCTTCCGTCCCGGGGGGCCATCGCCCCGTGCTCAGGCGCCGTTCCTGCCCGAGCGGCGGGCGGTGACGGCGGTGACGCCGGGTGCGGCGACCGACGTGCCCGGAGCCGTCCCGGCTCCCCGGACCGGGCCCTGGGGCGCACCGATCGTCCCGTCCCGGCCACCGGCTCCGCCCGAGCACGTCCTGCCGGCCGCGGAGCTGGGTGCCCCCTTCCTGCCGGCGTCGCCCGCCGGGGCGCCAGCCCGGCCGGGGAGCCAGTGGACCGCCCTCTCCGACATCCCCGACGACGCGGATGGGCCGGTGTCGCCCTGGGCCGGGGCGCGGGCCGCGCTCGCGCCGGCCGCCACCGCCGGCATGATCAGCGCACCGCCCGCTGCCCCCGCGCCGCCGGCGGTGAGCCCGCCTCCGCCGCCGAAGACCGGGCCCTCGCGCAGGGTCATCTACGGCGCCGTTGTGGGCCTCCTGGCCCTCGGCGTCATCCTCTTCCTGCTCCTCGGCACCTCGGCCACGGTGACGATCACCGTGGCCGAGCCGCCGCTGACCGTCAGCCCGACCGTCCAGGGAACGAGGTCGACCGCCCAGGCCGGCCAGCCCAACTACATCCTGAGCAAGCAGATCACCGACACCGCGAGCCAGACCTTCCAGGCCACTCCGACAGGGAGCCAGCCGGTGCCGGCGGTGGCCGCGACCGGCGTCGTGGTGCTGAGCGCGACGGGGCAAGGCCCCTGTGCCGATGGATGCACCTTCACGCTCGAGCCAACCTACCAGTTCGAGACCGCCACCACTCCGTCGGTCGTCTTCGGGGTTTCGGGTCAGACGGGGGTCACGGTCCCCGCGGGCGGCGGACCGAGCAGTGCCATCCCGGTGACGGCTCTGACGACGGGAACTATCGGGAACGTCCCTGCAGGCGCGATCACCCTCTGTCCGTCCACATCGGCGGGCGGTGACTGGTGCACAAGCCTGGATCTCAAAGCCACCAACACGGCCGCGGCCACGGGTGGCGTGGACGGTGGCAGCCAGACCGTGGCCAGCGCCTCTGACATCGCCAACTGGCAGGAGCAGCTCGGGCAGATGGAGGAGCAGCTCGGCAACAAGGCCGGCTCCGACCTGAGCGCCAAGGCCGGTCAGGAGAAGGTCGCCGTCGACCCCAATGGCGGGGGCAGGAGCATCACCTACACCGTCAGCCCCTCCACCTTCCCCCCGGCCACCGCCAACACGGTCATGACTGCTGAGACGGTGACGGTGACCATGACCGCGCAGGAGACCCTCTACAACCCGGCCGATCTCAATGCGGTGGTGCTCAAGGACCTGCAGGCCTCCTCCAACCTCCCCGCCGGGGACAGCTTGGTGCCCAGCCAGCTGCAGCTCAGCAACGTGCAGATCATCCAGGCCGGGAGCGACGGCAGCTTCGCCCTATCGGTGTCGGGCGTCGACTACTACCACGGCAAGGTCAACCTCAGCCAGTTGGCGAGCCAGCTCAGCGGGCGCACCCCCGGCAGCGTGCAGGGGATCGTCCAGCAGCAGATCCCCAACGTCCAGACCGTGACCGTGGACGAGACCCCGGTGGGGTTCCTCTTGATGCCGTTCTCCAGCTCCAGCATCCACATCGTGGAGACCTTCGTGACCTTGAGCGGCTCCGGGTCGAGCTCGAGCGGCTGAGCTGACGGCCGGGATCTGCAGCGTGAGCGGGACCTGCGCCGCCATCGGCGTCGACCTGGGCGATCGCCGGGTGGGCCTCGCCGGTGCCGATCCCACCGGCACCATCGCCACCCCCCTGGCCACCCTGGAACGCCGGCATCCCAAGTTCTGGTCCGCGCTGGAGCACGCCTGCGTCGAGCGCGGCTGCCGCCTGCTGGTGATCGGCCTGCCCCGCCGCCTCGACGGCAGCGAGGGCGATGCCGCCGCCGCCGCACGCCGCTTCGCCGCCGACGCCGGGCGCCGGCTCGGGCTGGAGGTGACCATGTGGGATGAGTGGTTGACCACCGCCCAGGCGGAGCGCGCCCTCATCGACGGAGGTGTCCGCCGGATGCAGCGGAAGAGTACGGTGGACGCGGTGGCCGCCAGCCTGATCCTCCAGAGCTACCTCGATGCCCACTCCCGGAGGCCTTCGCCGTGAAGAACGGCCAGAGGGGCCGGCTCGGTGTGCTCTTTGCGCTCGTCGGGGTGGTCGTGGTCCTGGCCCTGCTCGCCGGGGCCGTCTTCGTCTACGGCCGGATCGAGCTGGAACCCGCGTACGCGGGCAGCGAAGCCGGGACCGTGATCACCGTCAGCCCCGGAGAGAGCCTCGACCAGCTGGCGAACAGCCTCGAGAACCAGGGGCTGATCAAGAGCGCCCTCTTCTTCTCGGCCTACGCCCGGATCCGGGGCGTGCACCTCCACGCCGGCCTCTACCAGGTGGACTCGGCGATGGAGGCGAGCGAGATCATCAACGTCCTGGACGGCCCGCAGTACTGCAGGGCGGTGACGTTCGTGATCCCCGAGGGCTTCACGATCGACCAGATCGCCGAGCGCATCGCCACGACCAAGGGGCTGGACATCACCCGGACGGAGTACCTGGCCGCCCTCGCCCAGAGCGGCTACACGGCACCCTTCCTCAGCATGCGCCCGACCGGGGACACCTCGCTGGAGGGATTCCTCTTCCCGGCCACCTACACGGTGCCGGACTGCGTCACCGCGTACGAGGTGGTCCAGAAACAGCTGACCGCCTTTGGAGAGGACGTCCTTCCGCTTCTCCCGAGCTCCGGTGCCAAGGCCTACGCCGACCTGATCACCGGCTCCATTCTCCAGGCGGAGGTCCTGCCCCCTGATTTCGCGGACGTCGCCTCGGTCATCGACAACCGGCTCGCGATCGACATGGACCTGCAACTCGATACGACCGTGATGTACGGCCTGCACGAGTCGGGCCAGTTGATGTCGCTTGCCGACGAGGCCATCGACACGCCCTACAACACCTTCATGAACCCGGGCCTGCCACCCACGCCGATCGACAATCCGGGGGCCGCGGCCGTGAAGGGAGCTTTGAATCCGGCTTCCACCCCGGACCTCTTCTACGTCACCGACCCGTGCGGGGTCGCCCACTATTCGGTCACCGAAGCTGAGCACCAGCAGGCGGTGAATGAATATGAGGACCATTGTTGATCGGTACGGCGGGCGGAGGATGCCGGTAGCGCCACCAAAGTGGATCCAGCTCGGTTTGATCGGATCGGGGATTCGGCACTCGCCAAGTCCCGCGATGCACCGTGCCGCGCTCCACGCGCGTGATCTCCAGGGCGACTACACCGCCCTGGACGCCACCCCCGCCGAGCTTCCCGGACTGCTCCGGCAGCTCCGCAGCGGCGAGATCAGCGGCTGCAACGTCACCGTCCCCTACAAGGCGGCGCTGGCGGCGGCCTGCGACCGGCTGGAGGGCGATGCCGCGGTCTGCCAGGCCGTGAACACTCTGCTGATCCAGGACGGGGAGCTGATCGGAGACAACACCGATGCGCGCGGCTTTGAGCTCTCGCTCAGCTACCAGCGCCTCCGCCCCGATCCGGGGGCTCGGGGCATCGTGCTGGGAGCGGGCGGCGGGGCCGCCGCCTGCGTGCTCGCCCTCTGCCGGATGCGGGTGGACGAGGTGGTGGTGGTGGCGCGGCGTCCGGAGCAGGCGGAGGAGCTCTGCCTGCGGGTCTCGCCCGACGCCCGAGCCGTCGATTGGAAGGACACCGAGGCGGTCCAGGCCGCCGCCCGCGAGGCCGACATCCTCGTCAACGCCTCGTCGACCGGGGTCTCCGGCATCCCCGTGCCGGTGGAGATGCTGCCCGCCGGCTGCATCGTCGCCGACCTTCGCTATCGGCCCCGTCCCGTCGACCTGGTGGCCGCCGCTCAGGCACGCGGCCTCCGGGCCGCCGACGGCGTGGAGATGCTCCTCTTCCAGGGGATGCTCAGCTTCCAGCGCTGGACCGGCGTCGATCCTCCGTGGCACGCCGCCCGTGCCGCGCTGGAGGAGGCGCTCGCCGGATGACCGGACCAGCGGCGAGCCGCGCCGCCACCGGCGGTCGATGAACATCGCCTTCACGCTCGCCTCGGGGGTGGCGGGCGCCGTGGTGGGGCTCGGCACCGGGTGGCTCAACGTCGTCCTGGAGCGGGTGGAAGGTCTCCGACAGGAGGAGGACGAGGAGCGCGCCGAGTACGAGGCCGAGGTTGCCAAGGGGGCGGATGCGGCCAGGGAACGAGGCGAACAGCCCGAGGCGGCCGCCCCGTGGTTGCCCGAGAAGTACGGGTGGACCTGGCTGGAGTGGGGCCTCGCCCCGGTGCTGGGCGCCTTAACCTTCGGCCTCTTCGCGGGCCGCCAGACGCTCACCTGGGCGGCTCTCGAGACCTTCCTCTGGATGGCCGTGTTTGTCCAGATCGTCCTCTTCGACCTCAAGCACCGGCTCATCCTCGACAAGATCACCTATCCGGCCATCGTGGTGGCGGTGCTGCTCTCCGCCGTCACCCCCGGGCTGTCGTTCACCCGGTCGCTCACCGGCGCCCTGGTGATCGGCGGTTTCTTCCTGCTCTTCCACCTGATCTCGCGCCACGGGATCGGTCTGGGCGACGCCAAGCTCGGTGCCCTGATCGGCGCCGTGACCGGGCTGGGTCTGGACAGCCCCAACCACCTGCAGGCGGTCTACGCGGTGACCGGCGGCGTCTTCCTGGGCGGCGCCGTGGCGCTGCTCCTCCTGGTGACGCGGGTGCGGAGCCTCAAGGACCCCATCCCGTATGGGCCCTTCCTCTGCGCCGGTGCGGTGCTCGTCCTCTTCCAGTCCCTGCCCCTCACCTGAGGTCGGCCCGCATGCCGCATCATTGCGGCGGTATGACGCCCCACCTCCTGAGCGGCGAGTCCGTGGTGACCACCGAGCGGCAGCACGTCGCGGTCCTGGCGCCGGCGACCCTGCTCGCCGTGATCTGCCTCGGTGTGCCGCTGATCCTGATCCAGCTCGTGCCCGACCATGTGAACAGCAGCAACGTCAGCGGGGCAAAGGCGATCGCCGACGCGGTGGTGGCAGTCGTGGTCGTGGCCTGGTATCTGCTCCGCGTCCTGCGCTGGCGCTTCCACACGTACACCCTGACCACCCACCGGATCGTCCTCTCCAGCGGGGTGATCTCGCGGGTCACCGAGTCGATCGCCCTCGACCGGATCCAGGACACCGTGGTCCGCCGGCCGCTCGCCGACCGGCTGATCGGGGCGGGCTCGCTCGAGATCCAGTCCGCGGGCCGCGACGGCACCGAGGTGCTGCGGCTCGTCCCCAAGCCGGACCGCTTCTACACCCAGATCCTCCAGGCCATCGAGGACTACCGGGTCATCGCCTATCCGGGCGCGGCGGAGCAGGAGGGGCGCGCCGCGCCGGCCGCCGCCCAGGGGAGCGCCGGCGGAGTCTGATCGGCCGGGGCCTCAGCGGGCGGTCAGGGTGATCGTCCAGCCCTGGGGATTAATCGGGATCACCACCCTCGTCCCGGGCGCCGCGGCGTCGAGGCGCTGCACCTGGGCCCCCCAGTGCTGGTCGAGGTAGGGGGGGTAGACCCAGTCCCGGGGCACGCCGTCGGCGGCGGTGACAAGGAGCAGGGCGAGGACGGCCACCGCCCCAACTCGGGCCGGCGCGTCACGCAGGCGGGGCTCCCGGCGGGGGGGATCTCCGGCGGGCCGCCATCCCGGGCGACCCCGGCGCCCCCCGAGGTAGCCCAACGAGAGCGCGAAGGCGAGCAGCGGGTAGAGGAAGTAGCGGATGCCGCCCGGATGGAAGTTGACGATGTCGGCGGGGTTGCCCAGGTTGGGCCAGCGCGGGGAGGGGATCGACGGCGCGACCAGGGCCAGCAGCAGCTCCAGGGCGGCGAAGAGGCAGAAGGCGCGGAGGATGGCCGGGCCTCGCCACGCGGCCCACGCGCAGGTGGTGATCGGAATAGCCGCCAGCACCCCGAGTGCGAGCAGGCTGTCGCCGAACGGCCGCCCCACCAGGCCATTCAGCCCGTGCGCCCCGACAAGCAGGCCGAGGGTGATCTGCCGCCCGAGTAGGGTGATGAGCGGCGCCACCCCGGCGGCCAGTCCCCGCGAGGAGCGCTGCTGACCGAAGGCGGCGGCGAGGACCCCGAGCTGGACGAGGGCGCAGGCGGAGTTGGCCAGGAGGACAAAGCGGCGGCGCCGGTCGCCGCGATCGCGGAGCCATCGCCAGGCCGCGATCGGTTCCAGCAGGATGCAGTACGGGCCGGTCAGGCCGGAGAGGACCAGGACGAAGCCGTCGCAGATCCAGCCCCAGAGCCGCCGTGGTGGAGAGGCGAAGATCACCAGGAAGGCGATCAGGGCGAGGTGCCACTGCGCGTTGGTCAGATTGCCCGTGGTGTCGTAGGCGTTGGGGAGGGCGATGACGACAAGGGCGACGGCGAGCCGCACCCACAGGCGGGGGATGGATTCCGCCATCCGCCGCGAGAGGAGATAGCAGACGCCGCCGGCCTCGACCAGCAGGGCGACGGCGTTGAAGAAGGTGGGCACCAGGGCGGTGGGGAGCAGCAGCGAGAGCGAGGCGGTGACCCGCTGGAGGGTCACCAGGTAGCCTGCGGCCGGGGTCCAGAGCGTGAGCAACGGACCGTGCTCGTACGCGGTCTGGAACCAGCCCCCGTCGTCGGCGTAGAACTGGGCGTGCAGGAGCAGGGAGGGCAGGTGGGACAAGCAGAGGGCGGCGGTCGCCAGGCCGGCCGCGACCAGGCCCCAGCCGGTGTGCCTCGACAGCCGCGCGTGCCACACTCCCCAACGACCGGCGCGCTCGCCGCGGGATGGGGCGGCTGCGGTGGCGGCGCTGTGCGTCTGCCCCGCGGCGACCTCCTGTCCCATCGGCGGCACGGTACCACCGGGGGGAATCTGCGATGACCGACGCCACGGGCGGCAGGGGGGGAGGTCCGGGTGTCATCGGCCCGCCTCCGTCGCCGCCTGCAGGCGGGGCTCGTTGGGGGACCGGGCAGGCCGGCTCCCCCGGCCGTCGCCCGGGCACCACCGCGGTCATCGCCATCTGCGCCCTCGCCGCCGCGGCCCTGGACGGCCTGCAGGTCAGCCGTCCCGGCTACCTGCTGGGAAGGACGGCGGACATCGGCGTCTACCTGGGGGGGGCGGTCCGCCTCGTCCATGGCGCCCTTCCGTACCGCGACTTCGTCTTCGTCCAGCCACCGGGGATCACCCTGCTCCTCAGCCCTGCCGCGCTCCTCTCCGATGTGGCCGGCACCCGTGGCGCCCTGACCGCCGTCCGGCTGGCGGCGATCCTCGTCGCCGTTGCCAACGTGGTCCTGGTCGGCAGGCTGGTCCGGCACCGGGGCCCGCTGCTGACCCTGGTCGCCTGCGCCGTCATGGCGGTGTACCCGGCGGAGCTGTACGCCCTCAACGCGGGGCTGCTCGAGCCGCTGGTGGACCTCCTCTGCCTGCTCGGGGCGGTGACCGTCTTCGAGCGGGGGAGCCTCTCGTCCTCCGCCCGGAGGTGGCTGATCGGCGGCGCGGCCATGGGCTTCGCCACCGCGGTCAAGCTGCCCGCTCTCCTCCCCGTGCTCGTGCTCGTCCTCGCCGCCCTCTGCCTTCCCGCCCCCCGTCGTCGGCTCCTCTCGTACGCGGCCGGGGTGATCGCCGGCTTCGGCATTCCGTCCCTCCCCTTCATCCTCGCCGCCCCCGGTGCTTTTGTCCGCGACGTGCTGCTCAGCCAGGTTGGCCGGACCGCGGACCGGGCCCCGGTCGCGGTGCGGCTCGGATGGATGGCGCTCAACGGGGCCGACGGAGCGGGGGCGATCGCCGCCGCGGTGCTGGTGCTCGGGGTGATCGCGGCCGGTCTGGCGGTGCGCGGCAGGCGCAAGGACGGGGTGGAATGGTTCGCGATCGTCGCGGCGGCCCTCGTCGCCGCCTCGCAGTTCGTTCCCGATCAGTACTTCCCGCAGTACGCGGCGCTGCTGGCCCCCTTCCTGGCGATCACCCTGGGGGTGGCGGTGGAGAGCCTGGTGGTGCGCGCGGCACGCCCGCGGTTCGATCTGAAGGCCGTCGCGCTGATCCTGGTGATCCTCTTCGGCGCGTCCGCCGCCGAGGTCGAGACCACGTCGGTCGGCGACCCGGCCGCCGCCGTCGACGCGGTCATCCCCCCGGGCGGGTGCAGCATCTCCAGCGCGCCCATCGTCCTCGTCGTCAGCGACCGCTTCGTCTCCTCGACACCCGGCTGCACCGACCTGGTCGACGGCTTCGGCACCAAGCTGGCCTACGCCGACGAACCGGGCGAGGGCCTCGCCGTCTACCGGGCCGCCATCACCCACGCCGACTACCTGGTGCTCAGCTACTCCGCCGCGGACTGGCTGACCGGCACGTATGCACCGCTCCAGGCCTACGTCGCCGCCGACTTCCACCTGGTGCGATCGGGGTCTCAGTGGATCTACGTGCGCGACGGCTCCCCCGCGGCATGACGGAATCAGACCTCCTGACCCGTAGAATCGCTGGCGCAGCCAGCGGCGCCGATCGCGCCCCCGCACGAGTGAGCCCCCCCTTGATGACGTCCCCGCGACAGACCCGGCGAGCGCCGCTCCGGTCTGCGCCGAAGCCACGCCGATGCTCCGCTTCCTGACCGCCGGGGAGTCCCATGGGCCCCAGCTGACGGTGATCGTGGAAGGCGTGCCCGCCGGGCTGCGCCTCGACGCCCGGCGTGACATCGATCCCCATCTCCGCCGCCGCCAGGGCGGCTACGGCCGGGGCAAGCGCCAGCAGATCGAGCAGGACCACGCCGAGATCGTGGGCGGGGTGCGCGGTGGCCTCACCATCGGATCGCCCGTCGCGCTGGTGATCACCAACCGCGATTGGGACAACTGGCGGGGGCCGATGCAGGTGACCGCTCCCGGGTTCAAGCGCAAGCCGGTGGGCCGGGTTCGTCCGGGACATGCGGACCTGGCCGGCATGCTCAAATACGACCTGGACGACGCCCGCGACGTCCTGGAGAGGGCGAGCGCGCGCGAGACGGCCGCCCGGGCCGCTGCCGGGGCGGTGGCCATGACGCTGCTGTCGCAGCTCGGCGTCCACGTCAGCTCGTGGGTGCAGCGGATCGGAGCCGTGGCCATCGACTGGCGCGACGACGTGGACCCGGTCGCCGTCGAGGCGTCGCCGGTGCGCTGCCCCGACCCCGGGGCCTCGGAGCGGATGGTGGCGGCCATCGACGTCGCCCGCGAGCGTGGCGACGCGCTGGGGGGCAGCGCGGTGGTCACCGCATCCGGCGTGGTCGCCGGCCTGGGCAGCTACGCGCAGTGGGACAGGAAGCTCGACGGCCTCATCGCCCAGGCCCTCTGCAGCATCCCGTCGGTGAAGGGCGTCGAGATCGGGGCCGCCGTGGTCGCCGCCCGGTCCCCGGGCTCTCAGGTCCACGACTCCCCGAGGTACGTCGAGGGCGAGGGGTTTCACCATCTCAGCAATCGCCAGGGCGGGCTCACCGGCGGGGTCACCGACGGCGAGCCGGTGTGGGCGACGGTCCACTTCAAACCGATCTCGACGCTGCTCACCCCGCTACGCTCGGTCGATGCCCACACCGGCGCCGAGGTCAACGCCCACTACGAGCGGAGCGACATCTGCATCGTGCCGGCCGGCGCCGTGGTCGCCGAGGCCATGCTCGGCTGGGTGATCGCGGCGGCCATGACCGAGAAGCTCGGAGGTGACTCGCTCACCGAGATGCGCCGCAACCTGGCCGGCTACCGGCGCAGCACGAGGCGGCTCCGGTGATCGCACCCGCTGCGGCCGGCTCGCGGGCGGTGGCCCTGGTCGGCCTTCCCGGGACGGGCAAGACCACCCTCGGACGGCGGCTCGCCGAGCGTCTCGGCTGGGAGCTCTGCGACACCGACGCGGAGATCGAGCGCGGCACCGGGCGGAGCCCGGCCCAGATCATCGACCTGGATGGGGAGGACGCGTTCCGGCGGATCGAGCTGGCCACCGTGACCGAGCTGCTGGAACGCCCCCGTGCGGTCGTCATCGCCTGCGGTGGGGGGCTCTTCGGCGAACCCGCCGCGCGCCGCCGGCTGCTCGAGGCCGCCTGGGTGGTGGCCCTCGACGCCCCCGACAGCACCCTGCTGGAGCGGCTGGGCTCGGCCTCCGACCGCCCCCTGCTCCGCGGCGACGTCAGCGGACGCCTCGCCGAGCTGCGCCGGCGGCGGCAGCGCGCCTACGCCGAGGCCCACCTCCGCATCGACACCGGCCGCACCTCCCCGGAGGAGGCCGAGACCGCCATCCGCGCCCTGGCCGGCTCCATCCCGGTGCCGGTCGCCGGCTCCGCCTACCCGGTGATCGTGGGCGAGGCCGCCGTCGCCAACATCGAGGCCCATCTCCCCGCCGACTCCCGCCGCGTCGCCGTGGTCACCGACCGCAGCGTCGAGCCCGCCGCCCGCCGCCTCGCCGCCCGCATCGCCGCCTCGGGCCGGGAGGCGCCGCTGGTGACCGTCGCCGGTGGCGAGACGGCCAAGAGCTGGGTGTCAGCGGGACGGCTGATCGAGCGGCTCGCCTCGCTGGGGCTGGGCCGGCGCGACGCCGTGGTGGCGGTGGGCGGGGGCTCGGTGGGCGACCTCGCGGGGTTCGCGGCGGCGACCTACTGCCGGGGCATAGCCTGGCTCGGGGTGCCGACCACCCTCCTCGCCATGGTCGACAGCTCCATCGGAGGCAAGACCGGTGTGAACCTCCGTGCCGCCAAGAACCTGGCCGGTGCCTTCTGGCAGCCGCGGGCGGTACTCTCCGACCCCGGCCTGCTGGGCAGCCTCCCATCCCGGGAGCTCGCCTCCGGTCTGGGGGAGATCGCCAAGTACGCGATGATCGCCGACACCGAGCTCCCCGCCCTCCTCGACGCGGGCGTCGAGCGCGCCGGAGCCGGCGATGTGGAGACCCTCACCCCGATCATCGAGCGCTGTGCGGCGATCAAGGCGGAGGTGGTCGGTCGCGACCCCCGCGAATCCGGGTTGAGGGCCGTCCTCAACTACGGGCACACCGTCGCCCACGCCATCGAGGCGGCCACCGGCTACGGCACGGTCACCCACGGGGAGGCGGTGGCGGCGGGGATGCGGGTCGCCGGCCGGCTCTCGACCGAGATGGTGGGGCTCTCCGCGGCCGATCGGGAATGGCAGGACCGCCTCCTCGACCGGCTCGGCCTCCACCCTCTGCCCCCCGTCCAGCCCGCGGCCGTGCTGCGGCGTCTCGGCCACGACAAGAAGGCGGTGGGCGGCGAGGTGCGCTGGGTGCTGCTGGCCCGGCGCGGCGAGCCGGTCACGGACCAGCGCGTGCCCGCCGATCTGGTGCGCGAGACGATCGAGGAGGTGCTTCAAACCAGATGACCAGGGTCCTTGTCCTCAACGGTCCCAACCTGGGGAGCCTCGGGCGCCGGGAGCCCGAGCTCTACGGTGGCCGCACCCTCGCCGAGGTCGACACCGATCTGCGTGAGCGTGCCGCGGCGATGGGCATCGACATCCGCACCGAGCAGCGCAACAGCGAGGGCGAGCTGATCGATCTCATCGAGGCGGAGACCGGACACTCCGACGCCCTGGTGATCAACCCCGGGGCGTTCAGCCATACCAGTGTCGCCCTGCTCGACGCGCTCCGGGCGTTCCCCGGGGTGGTCGTCGAGATCCACCTCACCAACACCTTCCAGCGCGAGAGCTACCGGAAGGTCATGCTCACCGCGGAGGCCGCCGATTCGGTCATCCTGGGGCTCGGCGTCTCCGGCTATGCGGTCGCCCTGGAGGCAGCCACCCGGATGGTGCGAGAGAGAAGAGAATTGAACCAATGATCAATGCAGGCGACCTCCGTCCCGGAGCCACGGTGGAGAGGGGCGGTCAGCTCCTCCAGGTCCTCGACTTCAACCACATCAAGCTGGGCCGGGGCACCGCCATCGTGCGCACCAAGATGAAGAACCTCTCGACGGGGGCCGTGACCGAGGAGACGTTCCGCCCCGAGGAGAAGTTCGGCCGCGCCCGGATCGAGCGCAGTGAGGCCCAGTTCCTCTACAGGGACGGGGACGCCTACGTGGTCATGGACACGACCACCTACGACCAGACCCCACTCTCTCCCGAGCAGGTCGGCGAGGGTGCTCGCTGGCTCAAGGAGAACGTCAACCTCACCCTGCTCATGTATGACGACAAGGTCCTCGGCGTCGAGCTGCCCACCTCGGTCGAGCTGGAGGTGCAGGAGACCGATCCCGGGTTCAAGGGTGACACCGCCAACGCCGGGACCAAGCCCGCCACCCTGGAGACCGGGGCCACCGTGGACGTCCCGCTCTTCGTCAACGCCGGCGATCACGTCCGGGTCGACACCCGTACCGGGCGGTACCTGGAGAGGGCCTGATGGATGCACCGGCAGACGCCGCGACCAACGGGCACCGTCCGCCCCTCCGCACATCCCTCGGCGTGACCCGGGTGGCCAACGAGGTGGTGGCCTGGATCGCCGTGCTCACCGCCCTCCAGGTCGAGGGCGTCCACGCCATGTACCAGGCGGCGGGCCAGTCCCTGGAGCGCATCCTCCGCCGCTCCGCGGCGCATCGCGGCGCCAGGGTCGAGTTGCGCGACGACAGCACCCTCGACATCGACCTCTGGGTGGTCGTGCTCTCGGGCCACTCCGTCCCCAAGGTCGGGGCCGAGGTGCAGCAGCGCGTCGCCGACGCGGTGGAGCGGATGCTGGGTCTGGACGTGGGCACCATCAACGTTCACGTCAGCGAGGTCGTCTTCGCCCCATGAGCCGCTCCGCGGGGAGGCGGCGCCGGGGACGCGAGCTGGCGCTGCGCGTCCTCTTCGAGCTGGAGGGGACCGAGAAGGAGCCGCGCCCGGCTCTCGAGTATCAGGCCGATGACATGGGCGCGCCCCGGGACACCGTCGAGTTTGCCCGCACCCTGGTGGAGGGGACGCTGGAGCACGTCGTCCACATCGATGCGGCCATCTCCGAGGCGAGTGTCAACTGGGACCTCGTCGACTACGGCAAGGTCGAGAGAGCGGTGCTGCGGCTCGGGACCTACGAGGTGCTCTACGAGCCGGCGACCCCGGTCGCGGTGAGCATTGACGAGTCCCTGGAGCTGGCCCGGGTGTACGCCGGTGAGGAGGCGGTCCCCCTCGTCAACGGGGTGCTCGGCCGGATCGCCCGGGAGCGCGTGTGAGCGCCGGGCGGGGCCCGGGCCGGCTCTCCGGCGGGGCGTGAGCTGATCGGTGAACCCGCCTCGCGCGGCATCGGGACGGGCCGTCCGGCCCCTGCGGCGGCGGCATCTTTTGCGCGATCATATGTTCGATCGATGAAAGCGCCATCGCCTCTCCTGTGCGACCCGGAGGGCCACCCGGTCGGGGGCGGCCGGCGATGAGCTTCCGCCAGGCGCTGACCGTCGCCCAGCTCACCGCGGTCATCCGTGGGGTCATCGCGCTCAGCCCGGACCTGGAGGACGTCCTGGTCGAGGGGGAGATCAGCAACCTCTCGATGCCGGCCTCGGGGCATCTGTACTTCACCCTCAAGGACGCCAACGCCTCGCTGAGCTGCGTCGTCTGGCGATCACAGCGTGCTGAGATCCCGTTCCGGCCGGAGAACGGGATGACCGTGATCGTCCACGGCCGCATCGAGGTCTACGACGCCCAGGGGCGGTACCAGCTCTACGCGGACCGGCTAGAGCCCTCCGGGGTCGGCGCCCTCGCCCTGGCCGTCGAGCAGCGCCGCAGGGCACTCGCGGCGGAGGGGCTCTTCGACGAGGCCCGCAAGCGGGCGCTTCCTCTCCTGCCGCGGCGGGTGGTGGTGGTGACATCGCGGAGCGGGGCCGCGCTGCGTGACGTCCTCACCGTGGTCGGCCGGCGCGCTCCCGGTGTCGACCTGGTGCTCTCCCCGGCGACCGTGCAGGGGGAGGGGGCGGTCGAGACCCTGATCCTCGCCCTGGAGCGGGCCCAGTCGGTGAGCGGCGCCGAGGTGGTGCTGCTCGTCCGCGGCGGCGGCTCCCTGGAGGACCTCATGCCCTTCAACGACGAGCGGCTCGCCCGCGCCATCCGGGCCGGCCGGCTGCCGGTCGTCTCCGGTGTCGGCCACGAGACCGACACGACCATCGCCGACCTCGCCGCCGATCGCCGGGCGGCCACGCCCTCCGCCGCCGCCGAGCTGGCGGTTCCCGACGCCCGCCGGCTGGGCGCCGAGCTGGGCGCCCGCCGGGCCCGCCTCGGAGCCGCGGCGCGCCAGGAGCTCTCCGTCAAGCGGAGCGCCCTCGAACGGCAGCGGCTGCGTCTGGACGGCGCCTCGCCGCTCCGGCGGTTGCCCAGTCACCGCCAGGAGCTGGACCTCCGGGCCGAGCGCCTGCGGGCCGGCCTGCTCGCCTCGCTGACGGCCAAGCGGCGCCACCTCGACGCCGCCACGGCGCGCCTCCGCCTCGCCTCCCCGGGCCAGCGGGTGGCCCTGGAGCGCCAGCGCCTCGGCGGCCAGCGACGGCGGCTGGCCCGGGTGGTCGGTGAGGCCCTGGTGCAGCGGCGCCAGGAGGTGCGCGCCCGGCGCGACCAGCTCGAGGCGCTCTCACCGCTCCGCGTGCTGGAGCGGGGCTATTCGATCACCATGGAGGCGGCGAGTGGCGCGGTGCTCACCGACCCGGCGAGGGTAAGGTCCGGGCAGCGCCTCCGCACCCGCCTGGCTCAGGGCCTCGTGATCAGCACGGTCGAGTCCACCGGCTCGACAGACCAGGACGAACGCATGTACGATACCGGGCACGACACTCGGGAGAGAGGATGAAAGGCGACGGCAGCGAGGCCGCCGGGGTGCGACCCGCCGGGGACGACATCGAGGGGCTGAGCTACGAGCGGGCGCTCGCCGAGCTCGACCAGATCATCGAGCGGTTGGAGCGCGGGGCCGTGGCCCTCGACGAGGCCATCGCCGCCTACGAGCGGGGCGCCCGGCTGGCCCAGCACTGCGGGAGCCTGCTCGACCGCACCGAGCAGAAGGTCACCCAGCTGGTGGTCGGCGCCGGCGGCCGGATCACGGAGAAACCGCTGGAGCCGGAGCGCGAGGGCGCGGAGCTCCCGATCGTCCCCCCCGGTGCGCCGCTGACGCGGGCCCAGCACCGAGGCGATGCGCTGGACATCGACCCTGACGAGATCCCCTTCTGATGGCGGTGACCGCGCAGCGGTTGGATCTCGTCCTGGTGGAACGCGGCCTCGCCGCCAGTCGCGAGCGCGCCCAGGCGCTGGTGGCCGCCGGCATGGTCGAGGTCGACGGGCAGCAGGCCCGGAGTGCCGCGCAGCGTGTGGGTGAGGCCGCGGAGCTGCGGATGGTGGGGGAGGGGAGCCCGTGGGCGAGCCGGGCCGGGGAAAAGCTGGTGGGCGCCCTCGACGCCTTCGGTGTCGACTGCGGCGACCGTGTCTGCCTCGACGCCGGAGCCTCGACCGGGGGCTTCACCGATGTGCTCCTCTCGCGGGGAGCGGCGCGGATCTACGCCGTCGACGTCGGTCACGGCCAGCTCCTCACCCGTCTGGCCGGTGACCCCCGGGTCTCCATCCTCGACCGGACCAACCTGCGCTACCTGGAGAGGCTGCCGGGCGAGGCTCCGACCCTGGTGACCCTCGACCTCTCCTTCATCTCGCTGCGCCTCGTGCTGCCGGCGGTGGCGCGCCTTGCACCGGGGGCCGAGGTGGTCGTCCTCTTCAAGCCCCAGTTCGAGCTGGGCCGCGATGCCGTCTCCCGGGGCGGGATCGTCCGGGACCTGGCGGCGGCGGAGGCCGGCGCCGTGGCCTTCCTGCAGTGGTGCGTGAGTGAGCTGGGAGCCTCGCAGACGGCGGGACCGATCCCTGCCCCGATCCGCGGCACCCGGGGCAACCAGGAGCTGCTGGTCCGCTTCCTGCTGCCCGAGACGTCGCCGGGCGGCCCTGAGGTGGAGCGATGACCCGCGGCGCCATCGGATTCCTGCTGCACCCGGCGGAGAGCCCCGACACGGTGAGTGCGGCTGTGGAGGCGGCGGTCCGCAGCGGGTACCGCACCTGGACGACCAAGGTCCGCCCGGTCGAGGACGTCGCCGAGCATGCCGAGGGTACGGAGCTGCTGGTCACGATCGGGGGCGACGGGACCTTCCTCTTTGGGGCCCGGCTGGCGGCGCCCCGGGACATCCCCGTCCTCGGCGTCAACCGGGGCCGGCTCGGCTTCCTCACCGACATGGAGCTCGACCAGCTTCCCGCTGCCATCGAGGCGTTCGCCGATGGCCGGACCGTCCGGCAACGGCGGGGCATGCTCGTGGCGGAGATCGACCCGGGTGAGGGCGGCGGCGGGGACGGCTTCGGCGGGAGTCGCGTCCTCCTGGCGCTCAACGACATCGCCCTGAAGTCCCCTGAGGTGAGCCTCGTGCGGCTGCGGGTCGAGGCGGACGGGGAGCTGCTCGGCGAATTCGACGCCGACGGTGTCGTGGTGTCCACGGCGACCGGCTCCACCGGCTACGCGCTGAGCGCCGGCGGGCCTCCGATCGACCCGCGGGTGCGTGCCATCATCGTGGTCCCGCTCGCCCCGCATGCGGTCATCACCCGGCCGATCGTGCTTCCCGAGGTCACCGTCGTGGAGGTGTCCCTGATGCACGGCCGGGTCCACGTCGCCGCCGACGGGCAGCACCAGGGCGGCCTCGGCCCGGGCGGGAGGGTGCGCATCGCTCCCGGGCCGGAGCTGAGCGTGATCCGCTCCGCCGATTCCCCTTCCTTCCTCCGTCAGCTGCGGGACAAGGTGCATTTCGGTCTGCCGCTCAAGCCGGACGACCGCGTCCACGGTTCCGAGGGCGACCGGGGGTGACGCGGCTGCTCGAGCTCCGCCTCCGCAACTTCGCCCTGGTGCGGGACGCCCGCCTCGACTGCGATCCCGGGTTCGGAGCTCTGAGTGGAGAGACCGGCGCCGGCAAGTCGCTCTGCATCGCGGGCGTGCGCTGGGCGCTCGGCGCTCGGATCGAGGGCGAGGCGGTGGGGGAGGGCACCTCGGTCCGCGCCGTCTTTGAACCGAGCTCGGAGAGCGCCGTGATGCTGGCGGGGCTCGGCATCCCCGTGGACGACCTGGTCACGCTCACCCGCGACGCGGGGAGCTCGGGACGCTCCACCTGCCGGGTCAACGGCGCCCTCGTCTCCCAGGCGACCCTGCGTGAGCTCGGCGAGCAGTTCGCTGAGGTCACCGCTCAGGGGGCCAGTCACCGGCTGCTGCAGCGGGCGTGGCAGCGCAGAGCCCTCGACGAGTCGGGCGGCGATCCCGTTCTCGAGGCCCGAGCGGTGATGGCGGACGTCCACCGCCGCCTGCACAGCGCCGAGGGGGCGCTCGCCGGGGCGCGTGCGGCGAGCCGCAGGACGGCCGCGGAGCTCGCCGAGGCGGAGGCGACCATCGCCGAGCTGGAGCCCCTGCGGCTGCGCGAGGGTGAGGAGGACGATCTCGGCGCGGAGCGGCTGCGCCTCCGCCACGCCACCGGCATCGCCTCTGCCGCCACCCTCCTGGCCGAGGCGGCGACCGGCGACGAGACGGGCGCCGCCGACCTTCTCGAGCGAGCCCTGGTCGGCGTCGAGGCGCTGAGCGGGGTCGATCCGGCCCTCGCCGACCTCGGCGCAGAGGGGGCCACGCTGGCCACGGCGCTGCGGGATCTCGGCGTGTCCGCCCGGCGGCTGGCCGACCGGGTGGAGGTCGACCCCGTGCGGCTGGAGGCGGTCGAGGAGCGCCTCGACGCACTGGCCCGGGTGCGCCGCCGGCATGGCTCGATCCGCGCCGCACTCTCGGTGCTCGAGGGTGCCCGGAGGATCTGTGACGCCGCCCGCGGCGGCGTGGACGTCGCCGCCCTGGAGGGGGACACACGGGCCGCCCAGGCGGCTGCCGCCACCGCGGCCCGCCGGCTCAGCGCCGCCCGGCGCGAGGCGGCCCACGCTCTGGAGCAGGCCGTGGAGCGGCACCTGGGCGTGCTCGAGCTCCCCGATGCCCGCTTCCGCGTGACCCTCGGCGTGGCCGCCGATGCCGACGGCGTCGACCTGGGTGACGGCCCGCTGCGCTGCGACGCCGATGGCGTCGACCAGGTGGAGTTCCGGTTGGCCGCCAATCGCGGCGGGGTGCCGCTGCCCCTCGACGAGGGGCCCTCCGGGGGAGAGCTCAGCCGGCTGGTGCTGGCGCTCGCCGCCGCCGGGGGAGAGGGTGGCCAGCCCCTGCTGGTCCTCGACGAGGTCGATACCGGGGTGGGCGGCGAGACGGCAGCGCGGGTCGGCGACCTTCTCGCCGATATCGGCCGGGGCCGCCAGGTCCTCGCGGTCACCCACCGCCCCGAGATCGCCTCGCGTGCTGGCTGGCACCTGCTGGTCTCCCGATTGGGAGGCGGCGGCGCTGTGGAGAGCACCGTGCGCCGGGTCGACGGCGAGGAGCGGGTGTCAGAGATCGCCCGCATGATGTCGGGCCGGACCACCGCGGCCGCGATGGCACGCGCCGGGGAGCTGCTCCGCGAGGGGAACTCGAACGCCGCGGCCGGCGCTCGCGGACGCGCGGGATGATGGGCGACGTGACGAAGCTGCCAGAGGCGGGATGATGGGTCCCGTGATCGCTCCAACGGTTGTCCGTGTCGCACCGGGGGGCGTAGTTCGTGCCTGAGCCCGCAGAGGGGGCCTCCACGGCCCAGGTGGCAATAGCCACGGCCGACGAGGCGGCTCGTCTTTACCGGCAACTTGCCGAGTTGGACGGCGCCTACCAGGCAGTAGAGCCGAGTCAGGCTTGGCAGGGGGCCACCATCGACGCGACGCGCTGGGACCAGGTCGTGCGTGAGATGGAGGAGGCACGCGCGAAAGCAACGAGCGAGGACCTCCGCCGGGCCATCGAGGTTGCCATGCGGTTCGCCGCCGTAACCACCGGGGCGATCGAGGGACTCTACGAAGCCGACCGCGGCTTCACCTTCATGGTGGCGACTCAGGCCATCGCATGGCAGGCGGCCGCCCGAGAGAAGGGTGAGAACGTACTCGAGCTCTTCGAAGCGCAGTTGAAGGGCTACGAGCTGGCACTGGACATCGCTACGCGTTCAGAACCGGTCACCGAGGCGTGGATCAGGAGGCTTCACGAAGTGCTCTGCGGCCCCCAAGAGCACGTCCCGGTGCTCACGCCACAGGGATGGCAGAACCAGGAACTCCTCAAGGGAGAGTACAAGCGGCAGTCCAACCACGTGCTGCAGCCCGACGACACGTGGTTTACGTATGCGCCCGTCCTGGATACGCCTTCGGAGATGCACCGCCTGATCGACGAGCTCGTGAGCCCGGCGTTCGCGGACTATCACCCGGTTGTACAGGCGGCTTATGCCCACCACGCCCTCAGCCGGATTCACCCGTTTCAGGACGGGAACGGCCGTGTGGCACGAGCCCTTGCCTCGGTGTTTCTGTACCGGGCCGCCTGGGTGCCACTCGTGGTCTTCGTGGATGAGAAGCCGGAGTACTTCGCTTCACTGCGCGCGGCTGATGGCGGCGAGCGACGGCCTTTCATCGACTTCGTTTACGAGCGAACTAGCGATGCCGTGCACATCGTCACCGAGCATCTCAGTTCCGCCCTGACCGAGCGCGTCGCGGGCCTGGGAAGCCTGCTCTCGACGCCAAGCGGCCTGGCGCTTGCTGAGCTCGACGAGCTCGGAGTCAGGATACTTGAGGCTGTCTCCGCAGGCGTGATCGACGAGCTAAAGTCGCTGCAACTCCCTCCGGGGGTGTATATGCAGGCGCAAGGGTCCCTGCCGGGCATGAGTGGCGAGCCCGCGGTTCCGAAGGACTTCCGCCCCATCCTCGGACGGGGAAATGTGGGCGTGTATCTGTCAGGAACTGTGCAGGGGGCCGGCCTGACTCACGTCCAGCGTGCGCTCCGTATCTACGTGCGATCTGATGGGGGCGCGACGGGGGTCTTCCGCCTCCTTGCCGACGATTCCCAGCCGCTGGAAGTCAGCCTCCGAGACGTCCACCCCGCGTTCCGCACGGCGTTCGATCTCCGATTGCGGGCGTGGGTGCGGCGGGTGCTCGACCGCGTCGTCGACGAGATGACTTCGCGGGTCCGCGACGCCCTCAAGGAAGCCGGTTATCTCGGCGAGGATCAGCCCACGCGCGGGGCCTGACCGGCTCTGCCCAACGCCGGCCACGGGATCGGCCGGCTGGGCTACCACGTACCATGGCCGCCATGAATGACGAGGCGCCCGCCAGCGGCCGCACCGGGTGGCCTCGCCGCTTCCCCGTCGAGGTGGGTGGATTCAGCGGCACCCTGGAGGAGCTGGTCCTCGCCGCCCAGCGTGGCGACGTCGACCTGCGTGACCTCCCGATCGCCCAGGTGACCACCCAGGTGAGCCGGCAGCTCACCGGGAGCGAGCTGGGAGGGGACCTTCGCGATGCGGCGGAGGCGTTGGGACTCCTGGCCCGCCTCCTCTCCATGAAGGCGGCGAAGGTCACCGAGGGCACCGCCGAGCTCGACGAGGAGGAGGCCGTGGTCGAGTCCGAGGCGGGGAGACGCCTCGCCGAGTACCGGCTCTTCCGGGCGGCCATGGAGGCGCTCCTGCTCGAGCCCGCCGAGACGGGCGAGCGCAGCTTCCTCGGTCTGGTCGCCCCCGAGGTCCTGCCCCTGGAGCGGCTGCGCATCCCCCCCGATCGGCTTGCGGCGGCCTTCCGGCAGGTGCTCGAGCGGTTGCAGGACGCAGCCCCGCTGCCGGTCGGGATGATCACGTTCTCGGTCGAGGAGAAGGTCGCATGGCTCGTGGAGTTGCTGCGCCGTGGGGCGGTGGAGTTCGAGGCGATCTTCGCCGAGGTGACCACCCGGCTGGAGGCGGTGGCCTGCTTCCTCGCCCTGCTCGAGCTGCTGAAGCGCGGCCTGGCGGTGGTCGACCAGCCCGAACCCTTCGGGCCCATCCGGGTGCGGAAGAGTGACTGACGACCTGACATTCACCGCCGTGCCCGGCGCAGACCCGGGCCGGCCGGTGTTCGACGCGGAGGATGCGCTCGACCGGGGGGAAGAGGGTCTCGACCCGGCGGACGCGCTGGCGAGCCTGCCCCTCGACGAGGAGGACGATGGCGAGGAGGGCTTCACCCTCGAGCTGGACGAGATCGGCCGTCCCCGGGTGCCCGACTGGGTGGCGGGCAGCGAACCCGAGGACCTCGCGCTGGCTCTCGAGTCGGTGTGCTTCGTGCTCAACCGTCCGGTGACCCTCGGCGAGCTGTCCGGGATACTCGGCCAGCCTTCCCAGCGCGTCGACAGGGCGGCCGAGTCGCTCGCCGGCCAGCTGCGCGGGCGTGGCCTGATGCTGCAGCGCCACCGCGACCAGGTGCAGCTGGTGACCCGCCCTGAGACGGCGTGGGCGGTCCAGCGAGCCCTCAACCCCGAGCGCCCGGCCCGGCTGAGCCGCCCGGCGCTGGAGACCCTCGCCATCGTCGCCTACCGCCAGCCGGTGACCCGTGCCTTGATCGAGTCGATCCGCGGGGTCAACTGCGAGGCGGTGCTGGAGAGCCTGGAGCGGCGAGGCCTGATCGCGGAGATCGGCCGCGCGAGCACTCCCGGACAGCCGCGGCTCTTCGGAACGACACTCCGCTTCCTCCAGCTCGTCGGCTTGGAGCGGGTCGACCAGCTCCCCCTACTTCCCGGAGGCATCGGGCTGCCCGAGGAGCAGGAGCGGGCGTGGTCCGAAGCCCTGACCGCTCCTGCCGAGGACGAGCCGGCGCCGCCGGCCAGGATCTAGATGGCGGCCACCCGCGAGCGGCTCAATCGGTATCTCGCGCGCCGCGGAGTGGCGTCCCGGCGCGGGTCGGACAGCCTCATCGACGCCGGGCGCGTCACCGTCAACGGCGCCCGGGCCACGCTCGGCGCCACCGTCGACCCGCAGCGGGACCGGGTCTCGGTCGATGGCAGACCGGTCGCGGGCGGCCACCGCCTCGAGACGCTGATGCTCAACAAGCCGGCCGGTGTGGTGACGACCGTCCGCGATCCCCATCGCAGGCCGACCGTGATGGGGCTTCTCCCCGAGCCCGTGCCGGGTCTGGTCCCGGTGGGGCGGCTCGACGCCGACAGTCGCGGGCTGCTCCTGCTCAGCTCGGACGGAGACCTGGCCCACCGGCTCACCCATCCCCGCTACGGGGTGGCCAAGCGCTACCGCGTCGTCCTCGGTCGCGGCCTGAACGATGCCGACATCGAGCGGTTGCTGGAGGGCGTGGAGCTGGAGGACGGGCTCGCCCGGCCGCTCGGCGTCCGGCGGCCGAGCGCGGCGCGGGCCGACCTCATCGAGGTGACCATGGGCGAGGGGCGCAAGCGAGAGATCCGACGCCTCTGCGCGGCCCTGGACGCTCCGGTCCTGGACCTGGTCAGGGTCGGCCTCGGCCCTCTCAAGCTCGGCCATCTGGAGGAGGGCCGAGCCCGGCTCCTGACCCCCGCCGAGCTCGAGGCGCTCTACGCGGCGGTGGGGATGACGGCGCCGTGACCAGTCGCGTCGTCACCGTGGACGGGCCGGCGGGGAGCGGCAAGACGACACTTGGACGCCGGCTGGCCCTCGCCCTGGACCTCCCGTTCATCGACACCGGCCTCTTCTACCGCGCCGTCATCGTGGCCGCGATCCGGGCAGGCCTCGGGGCCGGCGACCTCGATCGCATCGTCGAGCTGGCCAGGCGCGTCGCCATCGAGATCAACACCGCGCCCGACGACGACAGCTGGGAGGTGCGGGTGGACGGTATCGATCCCGGAGCCGAGATCCGCGATCCCCGGCACGCAGCGCTCCTCACCACCGTCAGCCAGCTTCCCGATGTCCGCCGCCATCTCCTCTCCCTCCAGCGCGCACCCGCCGTCCGGGGGGCGGTCGGGGTGGGGCGGGACTGCGGCACGGTGGTCTTCCCGGAGGCGGTGGTGAAGCTCTACCTGCAGGCGACGGCTGCCCTCCGCTCTGCCCGGCGTGCGGCGCAGCTCCAGCGGGAGGGGGCGGCCGTCGACCCCGAGACACTCGCCGTGGAGATCTCCGGCCGCGACCGCGGTGACGCGCGGGCGATGGCCGCGGCCCCCGACGCGGTGGTCATCGACACCGGGACCCACGGCGTTGACGAGATGGTGGAGATGGCTCTCTCCCTCTGCCGGGCTGCCGGCCTGTGACCCGCACCCACCTCTCGCCGTCCGGGCTCGACATCAACTACCGGTGGATGACAGCGGTGTCGCGCCTCGTTTGCCGCGCGGTCATCGGCGATCTCCTCGACGTCGCCGGCACGGAGAAGGTCCCTGCACGGGGCGGCCTGCTGGTGGTGAGCAACCATGTGGGCGCCGCGGACCCGCCCATCGTGGGCGCCTACATGCCCCGCCGCGATCTCTACTTCATGGCCAAGAGCGACTACTTCGACTCACCGCTCACCCGCTTCTTCATCGTCGGCTACCACGCCTTTCCGGTGGTGCGCGGCAGCGCGGACCGGGCGGCGCTCCGCCAGGCGGTGGGATTGATGCGTCAGAGACATGCCGTGCTGGTCTACCCCGAGGGCCACCGCAGCCCGGACGGGGTGCTGCAGCGTCCCCACCCGGGCGCCGGCTTCCTGGCCCGGAGGGCCGGGGTGCCGATCCTCCCGGTGGGAATCTGGGGCACCGAGCGCGCCCTGCCCCTCGGGTCGATCCGGCCCCGCCACGCTCCGGTGCACGTCCGGTTCGGGCGCGCCGCCCCACTGCCCCCCGAGGACCCGGGAGGCCCGCGCCGGTCCAACCAGGAGGTCTCGGACCTGCTCATGCAGCGGATCGCGGAGGTCCTTCCCCCGTCGCGCCGCGGCATCTTCGATGGGACGACGGACTACCGGGCGGTGACCCCGCCCCTCGCCTGATGACCACCGAGCTCGTCTCCTTCGATCTCGAGACCACCGGGCTGTCGCCCAAGAGTGAGCGGGTCATCGAGATCGGGGCCGTCCGTTTCAGGGAGGACGGGGTGACCATCCGCGAGCTCCAGCTCCTGGTCGACCCGGGCATCGCGGTTCCGCTACCGGTCCAGCGGCTGACCGGTATCACCAGCGCCGATCTGGACGGCCAGCCGTCCCCGCTCGAGGCCATGGCCCAGCTCGCCGAGTTCTGCGAGGGTGCCGAGCTGGTCGGCCACGGGACCGCCTTCGACCTCGCCTTCTGCAGCCAGCTCCTCCCCGACACCTTTGGTCGGAGAGAGGCGATGGACACGCTCGAGCTCGGCCGCATCCTGCTCCCGCTCGCCGGCAGCCACAACCTCGGGGCGCTCAGCCGTCAGCTCGGGCTCCATCACGAGCGTCCCCACCGCGCCCTGAGCGACGCACAGGCGACCGCGGAGCTCTTCCGATGGCTGCTGGTGGAGGCGGCCTCCCTGCGGCGGTCGACCTTCATGGAGATGCATCGTGTCGCCGCCCAGGCGGGGACGTCGCTCGGGCACTTCTTCGACCTCGCCGTGGCCGAGCGGGGCGCGCACCCCGAGCTGGAGGCCCGCGCGCACCCCGGCGGCGAGAGCCTGGCGACGGCGCCGGTCCGAGCGGCGGGAGCGGCGGGCACCGGCACCGCCGGAGCCGAGGATCCCACCCAAAGCGGGCGCGACTCGCTTCTCTTCGGGCCCCTGGCCGACGCCGCCGTCCGCCTGATCGGTCCCGGAGGTCCGCTCGCCGAGCGCCCGGGTTACGAGTATCGGGAGACCCAGGAGCAGATGGCACGGGCCGTCGCCCAGAGCCTGGAGCGCGGCGGGCGCCTCCTCGTCGAGGCGGGAACGGGGGTGGGGAAGACGCTCGGCTACCTCGCCCCACTCGCCATCTGGATCGAGCGGGGCCGCGGCCGGGCGGTGGTCGCCACCCACACCATCACCCTCCAGGAGCAGATCGCCGCGCGAGAGCTGCCCGCCCTGCAGCCTCACCTTCCCCGCCCGCTCGGATGCGCGATGCTCAAGGGTCGCAGCCACTACATCAGCCTGCGGCGTTTCCAGCGCCACCTCCGCCGCGGCGACATCGGCCCGCGCGGGGCGGACCTCGACGTCATCAGGTTCAAGCTCAAGCTGCTGCGCTGGCTCGACCTCACCCGCACCGGGGACCGGGCGGAGCTGCACCTCGGAGCCTTGGAGCGCGATCTCTGGCGTGCCGTCGAATCGACCGGGGATGACTGCCTGGGCAGCGCCTGCGCCAATTGGGGCAATGGCGCGTGCCACATGGTCGCGGCGCGGCGGACGGCGGCGACGGCCGAGCTGGTGGTGACCAACCATGCCCTCCTGCTCAGCGACGAGTCCGCGGAGGGACACCTGCTCGGGGATTACTCGGCACTCGTCGTCGACGAGGCCCATCACCTCGAGGAGCAGGCCACCCAGGTGGGCGGGCACCGGCTCCGGAGCGCGGATGTCCTCCGGCCCCTCGATCGCCTCCCCGACGTCCTGGACGCCGGTCTGGCGAGTGCCCTCGAGGCCTGCCGCGACGCCGCCAACGGGCTCTTCGGGGAGGCCAAGGGGCTGCTCACCGAGCGCCTCGGCGGGGGAGGAGGAGCACCGACGGGGAGCCTGAGCGTGACCGACGAGCTTCTCGTCGAGCCGCGGCTGCAGCCCCTGGTGCGCAACGCGCGCCACGCCGTCTCCGTCCTCCGGCGGGCTGCCGAGGCTCTCCGCGCGGCGGGGCCGGCCTGCCTCCAGACTGATCTCCTCCCGCAGCCGGATCGAGAGGCGGAGGAGCTGGCGCTGGCGGCGTCCGCCCTCGAGGGGTCGGCGGGCGCCATCGACGACGTGCTCCTCCAGCGACGGGACGGACATGTCGCCTGGATGGAGTTGCGCGCCGAGCAGGCGGAGCTGCGCGACGCGCCGGTGGCGGCGGGAACCGCCCTCGGCGAGGGGCTCCTGGACGCGGCCCGCACCGTGGTGCTGACCTCGGCCACGCTCGCCATCGCCGGGGACTTCGGCTTTGTCCGGGAGCGGCTCGGGCTGGGGGCGCGTACCGAGGAGCTGGCGCTGCCGTCACCGTTCGACTACCTGACCCAGGCCCTCTGCATCGTGGTCACCGACATCCCTCCCTACGACGATCCCGAGTACGAGCAGGCGCTGGCGACCATCACCGCCGGCATCGGGCGGCGGCTGGGCGGCCGCACCCTCGGCCTCTTCACGGGGTACGGGGCGCTGCGCCGCGTCCGCGATCTGGTCGGCCGGCGGCTTGCCGGCAGCCAGATCTCCGTCGTCGCCCAGGGCCTCGACGGGACCCGGCGTCAGCTCCTGGCCTCCTTCGTCGAGAATCCGCGCACCGTGCTGCTCGGCACCAGCACCTTCTGGGAGGGGATCGACGTCCCCGGCGACGCCCTCCAGTGCGTGATCATCGCCAAGCTCCCCTTCGCCGTCCCCACCGACCCGCTGGTCCGCGCTCGCACCGCCGAGTTGCGCGATCCCTTCGGGAGCTACGTGCTCCCCGAGGCGGTCATCCGGCTGCGCCAGGGATTCGGCCGGCTGATCCGCTCGGGCACCGATCGGGGCGTGGTGGTGATCGCCGACTCCCGCCTCCAGACCCGGGACTACGCGCGGCGCTTCCTGGAGGCGCTGCCGCCCGCCAACGTGGCGCGCGAGCCGGTATCCGGCGTGGTCGCCCGGGTCGCCGAATTCGTCGGCGGGACGGCGGATGGCGGAGAATCGACCTCATGGTGAACACCGAGCCCTCCCCGGTCACGGCGGGAGAATCCGGTTCGCGCAGCGACATCGTGGTCGCGCTCGTGCAGCTGGCACCCCGGCTGGGCGACCTCGGCGCTAACGTCGCCCGCCATCTGGAGCTGATCGGGACCGCCGCCGCGGGCGGGGCGGACCTCGTGGTCTTCCCCGAGCTCTCGCTCACCGGGTACTTCCTCAAGGACCTGGTCACCGAGACCGCCCTGCGCCTCGACAGCCCCGAGATCCAGGCCCTTGCCGAGGCGTCACGGGTCGTGGACGCCGTGGTCGGTTGCATCCTGGAGAGCGACGACCACCGCTTCCACAACGCAGCCCTCTACCTCTCCGGGGGTGCCGTCGTCCACGTCCATCGCAAGGTGTACCTGCCCACCTACGGCCTCTTCGACGAGGCCCGCGATCTCGCCGCCGGCAACCGGTTCCGAGCTTTCGAGGCCCCGCTGCGCTCCGCCGGACCGCGCCGCCCCTGGCGAGCGGGCGTGCTCATCTGCGAGGACCTCTGGCACCCGAGCTCCGCGTACCTGCTCGCCCGCGACGGCGTCGAGCTGATCATCTGCCCGTCGGCCTCCCCGGGCCGCGGGGTCGGGCACGGATCCGAGATCGGAACCGCGCAGAGCTACGACGTGATCACCCGCACCTACGCCCAGCTCTTCACCGCCTACGTCGTCTACTGCAACCGGGTCGGCTATGAGGACGGCATCAACTTCTGGGGAGGTTCCCGGGTCGTCGACCCCGAGGGTCACCTGGTCGGTGAGCCGGCCGGGCGCGACGAGGGGATGCCCCTCCATCGCCTCGACCTCGCCGCCCTGCGCCGGGCCCGGATCGCCAATCCGATGCTCCGCGACGAGCGCCATGACATCGTCGACGCCGAGTGCCACCGGCTGCACCGCCGCGAACGTGACTGAGACCGCGGACGCGCTGAGCCGCCCCGACGCGGCCGGTGCCCTGGCCGTCGACTGCGCCCTGGTCACGGAGATCCTGACCGGATTTGTCCGCGAAGAGGTGCGCAAGGTCGGCTTCGAGCGCGGCGTGATCGGGCTCTCCGGCGGTATCGACTCCGCGCTCACCCTGGCCGTGGTCTGCCGGGCCCTCGGCCCGGAGAACGCAATTCCGGTGATCATGCCCTACCGGGCGAGCAGCCCCGCGTCGGAGCGCGACGCCCGCCTGGTCGCCACCCAGCTCGGCACCACGCCGCTGGTGGTCGACATCTCCCCCCAGATCGACGCCTACTTCGACCGCAATCCCGACGCCGACCGCAACCGGCGCGGCAACAAGATGGCGCGGGAGCGGATGTCGATCCTCTACGACCTCTCGCTGGCGCGGGCAGCGCTGGTGGTCGGGACCTCCAACAAGACCGAGCTGCTGCTCGGCTACGGGACCATCCACGGCGACATGGCCCACGCCCTCAACCCGCTCGGGGACCTCTACAAGACCCAGATCTTCGCCCTCGCCCGGTATCTCGGGCTGCCGGCCGCGGTGATCGAGAAGGCCCCCTCCGCCGACCTCTGGGAGGGCCAGTCGGACGAGGAAGAGCTCGGCTTCGAGTACGCCGCTGTCGACCAGCTGCTCCATCTGATGATCGACGAGCGCCGCACCCGCGCCGAGCTGCACGCGCTCGGCTTCGAGGACGCCTTCGTCAAGCAGATCCACCGCCGGGTCCGGGACAGCCAGTACAAACGCCGGCCACCGCTCATCGCCAAGCTCTCCAACCGGACCATCGACCGCGACTTCCGCTACCCCCGCGACTGGGGCCGCTGACGGACGCGGAAACCCCTCAGGGGGCGCTGCTCACGGTCCTGGCGACGCCCATCGGCAACCTGGAGGACGTGAGCCGGCGCGCCGAGCGCGCGCTGCGCGAATGCGACGCCGTGGTCGCCGAGGACACCCGCCGCACCCGCAACCTGATGCGCTGGCTGGGCATCGAGCGGCCGGTGATCTCGCTGCCCGCCTTCGACGAGGAGCGCCGCATCCCCGCCCTCATGGCCAGGCTGGAGGCGGGTCAGCGCCTCACCCTCTGCTCCGACGCGGGCACGCCTGCGGTGAGCGACCCGGGCAGCCGGCTGGTCGCCGCCGCCCACCGCGCCGGGATCCCGGTCACGGTGGTCCCCGGCCCGAGCGCGGTCACCGCCGCGGTGAGCGGGAGCGGGCTGGGCGGGGGTGGCGGCTTCGTCTTCCTCGGCTTCCCGCCGCGCTCCCCCGGGCGCCTGCGCCGCACGGTCGAGGCAGCCCTGGGGCTGGGTGTGCCGGTGGTCCTCTTCGAGGCCGCCAACCGCCTGGCCAGGACCCTGGAGCTGATCGAGCCGCTCCTCGCCGACCGCCCGGTCGTGGTGGCCCGGGAATTGACTAAAGTCCACGAGACCTTCCACCGCGGCACCGCCCGGGAGCTGGCCGAGGAGCTACGCCGGCAGCCCCCCCGGGGCGAGTGCACAGTCGTGATCGGGACATGAGTAGCCCTAAGTCAACCTCCGTGGTGGCAGAACGCCGCCCATGGCGCGAAACGAGCAATCGCGTGGTCGTAGGAAGGCCTCTGGGGCTCGATGCGGCGGAAGGTGGATCGTGGACACGTGGC
>Ga0224555_1001044_pt1 | contig 40942 bp, 34 predicted proteins | sample 714S23034metaG_FD_180687 | JGI IMG/M metagenome (GOLD analysis project Ga0224555, IMG submission 180687) | Peat soil microbial communities from Stordalen Mire, Sweden - 717 S2 30-34 | ecosystem: Environmental > Terrestrial > Soil > Wetlands > Peat | place: Sweden: Norrbotten County, Stordalen... | reverse complement strand
ACCAATTCGCCGCGCCGTCTGAGTAAGCTCTTGCCGTAGCTGCTTCGCACCCGCCGCCGATTCTGGTACACCGCCTGTTGTTGCTCGGCCTTGCCCTCCCAGTTGCGCTGCCCCTTCTGTCGCTTCTCCGGAATATAACTGCGGACGTCGTAACTCTTCATCCGCTGGACCACTGCGCCGCTGTGATAGCCCTTGTCCGCTACCAACTCTTCGATCCCGTCGACGTTGACCCTGGGCTTCTCGTCCGGCTGCAACTCGGCCTCGCGCCGGACCAACTCCGCCACCGCCATGCCTGCTTCGCACAGCGTCTCGTCCAGGGTTGTTGTGTCGCCCTTGTCGGCCGCTTGCAACGTAACTGCCACCACCGCGCCGGTGTCCAGATCGACCGCGTGCTCGGCCTTGTGCGCCAGGTGGGTGCGACCGTCCTTCATCTTCGCAACCCGCGCATCCTCGTCCGCCGGACTCTTCCAATCCTTGTTCGAGGTGCGTTTCTTGCGCTTGCGATCCAGTCGTACCAGGTCTTCCCGCGTCGGCGTCTCAATCCCCGAGGCCTTCGCCAATCCACTCAGAAACTCGTCATAGCTCTCGCCCGTGTCGCGGCGCACGATCGAGCGCATCGCCGCGTTGGCTTCCAGAGTGGTCGCATCGATGGCGATCCGCTGACCCTGCACCAACCCGCGATCGGCCAGTACGCCCAGTACCCAGCCGAACACTTCCCGGTGCGTATCCAGATCGATCAGCCGCCGGGTGCGCGAAATCGTCGAGTGGTCCGGCGTGTACTCATCCAGACGAATGCCCACAAAACGCCGCAACGCCAGAGAGTCCGCCAGCCGCCAGGCGATGCCGCGCTCGGCCCCGAGGCCCTCAAAGTATCCGATCAGCAGCGACCGGAAGTAGATCCCAGGCGTCAGCGACGGACGACCGTACCGCGCCGCATAGAACTTTGCGCAGCGGCTCTCGACAAACTCGTCGAAACCCTCCGCTTCCAGCAACTCGTTCAGCCGCTGATAAAACGGATGCCCCGGCGCTGACGCCAGCTCCGTGTGCGCGATCCACAAATCCTCTTGCTTCTCCCGTTGCCTGCGTGTCCCCATCGCCATGCGCCGATTCTACAAACACACCCTGTGCATCCTCGAAAACTTTGGACTCGCGAATCAGCACTTGCACCACGGGCTGTTAGCCAACGGCACGCTCATGTCCATCCGTCCGTAGGACACGATCTCGAAGTCCGGCCGGTCGGAGACGCGGTCGATCGGGTCCGCGGCGGCAGGGTTGCCGGCGTCGTGGATCGTCGCCGCGTATCCCGCGAGGCTTCCACCGGCGGAGAACCCCCAAATCCCGATCGCATCCGGCTTCACTCCAAGCTCCGCCGCGTGCGAGCGCACATAGCGGATCGCCCGTGAGACGTCTCCGCTCTGCGTGGGATACAGATACGCCGGCGCCAGCCTGTGCTCCAGCACAAAGGCCGCAACGCCATGCGCGGCGAGCCAGCGCGCCTCGTACGCGCCCTCCTGCTCCATCACCAGGTGCGTATAGCCGCCGCCCGGCATCACGATTACCGTCGTATACGGGCCCTGATAGTGGACACTGCCCGGCCCCGGCACCGACAGGGGATAGGTGAACAGCTTGGGAATGTCGCCATCCGTCGTCCCCAGCGCTCCCGGCGCACCGTTAGGCCAGAGAACGATGGTCTGGGCAAAGCCCGCCGGCGGCGCCGTCTGGGTCGTCGCCGGCCGCGTTGTTCCGGGTGCGGCGGTCGGTGGCGCGCTGGCCGCAGGTGTCTGCGCGGCAAAGGAAACGGCGAGAAGAAATGGCAGGGAGGCGAGAAGGTGTCGATTCATAGCTCGAAAGGATATCGCACCAACCTAGCGGCTGGGAAACTTGGCTGTTTCGCGCAGGTCGACCGCCCGGGTGAGCGCCCTCTCATACCAGATTCGTCTAGTTGTCCCTCCGGTTAATAATGCGCCGGGCATACCAACGGATGGCGCAATGGCAACACTCGAGGTTGCAATCTCCAATGTGGGACGCGGTTGTGCCATGGGACGGATCCACGTCCTGAACGCAAGGCCCGATATCCTGGTCGCCTACTTCCGCCCACATGGGAGCTAGCGCCGCAGCCTCGGTCTTCGCTTCGGATTCTGAAGCGATGAACGGGCATCGGATCGGCCGGGAGGGATCAGGGACTTTAGCCATGATGGTCCTTAGTTCGCCGAAGAGAGCTTGCGGAGCCTGTGAAATCAGACGCGACCACAGGGTCACGACTCTCATCGGACCTTCATCAACAGGTCGACAATGATAGAAGCCGGCATGAGAAATAACAGTGTCTTGTGTCACAGCTCAACGTGATGTATGAGCAGACCGGGGTTTTCACAGCACTCCACGGGCCCATTTCTTGCTTTAGCTAGGGAGATTAGCTAACATCACATCAGACTATGGAAGTCAACATCCATCACGCGAAGACCAACCTCTCCAAGCTCATCGCTGCCGCCGAGAGTGGGGAAGAGGTCATCATCGCCCGCAACGGCAAGCCCGTCGTAAAGCTGGTGCTGGTCGCCCCGCCGATCCGTAAGTCGCGCAAGCACATGCTCGGCTCAGGCATCGGCAAAATCTGGATGGCCGACGACGCCTTCTCGCCCGAAACCGATCTCGAAATTCAGAAGCTCTTTGAGGCCGACGATCCCCTGCTCGACCTCCAGCCAGGCCCAAACGCCCGCCTCCCGAAGAGATCCAAATGAAGGTGTTGGTCGATACCGATACCTTAATCTGGGGACTCCTCGAAAGCTACCGGCTTTCCCCCGGGTCGAGACAGATTCTCCGCACCGACGAGCACGAACTGGTCTTCTCGCTCGTCTCCCTGTGGGAGATTGCGATCAAGATCAAAATCGGAAAGCTGAACGCGATCGGTTCCTCCGTCGCCTACATCCGCGACGAGATGGACGCCTATGGCATGGAACTCCTGCCCATCCGGTACGAGCACATTCTCCAGTTGGAAGCCTTGCCCATCCACCACAGCGACCCATTCGACCGGCTGCTCATCGCCCAGGCAATCGCCGAATCGCTTCCCATCCTCACCCACGATAGAGTGTTCTCGCTCTATCCGGTCAAGGTGATCTGGTAGCGATTCACCGCGTCTAATCCACATGCGCCTCTTTATCGGCCTGCCCATCCCAGCCCGCCTGGCCCAGGCCCTTGCCCGCCACGCCCGGGCGACCAACCTCGCCAACGTCCGCTGGACGCCGCCGGAGAACATTCACCTCACCCTCGTCTTTCTGGGTGAAGTCGCCGAAGACAGGCTCCCCGCCGTGCTTCACGAGCTGGATGAGCTGGACGCGGAGCCTCTCCAGATTCGATTGACGCACCTGGACACTTTTGCTCGAGCCGGCGTGCTCTTCGCCGAGGTCGATCCCGCCCCGAAACTCCTCCAGCTTCAGGCCCAGGCCGCCACCCGAATGGCCCGCTGCGGCTTCGCGCTGGAGCCGCGCCCGTATCATCCCCACATCACGCTCGCGCGCCTGCGGCAGCCGGGGAAGCTCAACGGGAAGCACCTAACCCTGCCTCCGGCGCTTCAGCGCAGCTTCGCCGTGGACGAAGTCAATCTCTATCGCAGCCGTACCACCCGAGGCGGCCCGCACTACGAGGTGCTCGCGCAGAATCGTCTCTAGCGGGTGGTGGATTGGGGTGCAGGCAAGGGACGAATTATCTGTCGCGTACGATTCAATGCAAACAAGAGAACCAGGACGGCCACGACGATGATCGTCCACATTGGCACCTTTGGTCTGCTGGACCGCATCTCTCTCCTTGCCGAATGAGTCATAGTATAGGGGGAAGGGATAGCCACGATGAAGCGCATCTTCACGCTCGTCCTCGGCGCGTTGGCCATGGTTGCGGTGGCGCTGATCTCCGCGTTCATTGCCATGCGCCTTGCCATCCACGGGCGCGAGGCGGTGGTTCCCGCGCTCACCGGCCTCAGCGTTGCCGATGCCAGCCAGGCGGCGGGCAGCAGAGGGCTGCAACTGAACCTGGAGAACCGCTTTTACTCGAGCGACGTTCCCGCCGGCCGCATTCTGGCGCAGGATCCGGCGCCGGGCTCACGGGTCCGCCGCGAGTGGCCGGTCCGCATCACCGAGTCGCTTGGCCCGCAGCGGGTCAGCATACCCGACCTGACGGACGAGTCTGAGCGCGCTGCCACGATCAGCATCCGCCGCCTCTCGCTCGACCTTGGCGCGGTCGCCTACCTGGGCGTGCCCGGCGATCCCGATGTCGTGCTCAGCCAGACGCCGCTCGTCAACGCCGCCGGAGTCGATGGTCCCCGGGTCAGCCTGCTGGTCAGCGATCCCGGCGACGCGCAGCCGCCCGCGTACGTCATGCCCTCGCTGCTCGGCCTCAGCTACTCCGCCGCCAACGCGCGAGCCTCCACCGCCGGCCTCCATCTGGTCGAGGATTCCGCCAACCCGGAACCTGCAGCCCCCGCAGGCCCTGCCGCTGCTGGCGCCGCGCCTGTTGTTTCCAGCGCCGCGCCTGGCGCGCCGCCTGCGCCGGTCCCTGCGCCAGCCAGCGGAGTGGGAATCGTGATGGCGCAGTACCCGCAGCCCGGCCGCAGGGTGCTTCAGGGCGAGGCTGTCCACATCACTTTGGGCAATCCCGCGCCGCCCGCCGCAGTCCAGGTCCAATGAAGAAATTTACCCCGCGGCGCTTGTCGCGGTCACGCGTCACACGCTAGACTCTGCCTCATGAGCCGACCATTCTTGAAGCTTCTCGCCGCCTTCGTCGTCGTCTTCGCCGCCGCATCGCTGTCCGCGCAGGACTGGGCCAAAGCCGCGCTTGAGAAGTCGCCGCGCCACCGCGAATACGTCCCTATCAAGCATGGCGACCGCACCGTGCAGGCATTCGTCGTCTATCCCGAAGTCAGCCACAAAGCGCCGGTCATCGTCATGATCCACGAGATCTTCGGCCTGAGCGACTGGGCCAAGGAAATGGCCGACGAACTGGCCGCGCAAGGCTACATCGTAGTCGCGCCTGACTTGCTCAGCGGGGCCGGGCCGAACGGCGGCGGCACCGACGCCTTTCCCGGCCAGGATGCCGTCACGAAAGCCGTCTCCGGCCTGAGCGCCGACCAGGTTACCGCGGACCTTGACGCTGCGGCCGACTACGGCAAGAAACTGCCGTCCGCCAACGGCAAGCTCTTCGTCGCGGGCTTTTGCTGGGGCGGAGGCAAGTCGTTCGCGTTCGCTGCGCATCGGCACGATCTTTCAGCCGCGTTCGTCTTTTACGGTACGCCGCCGCCGGACGTGACCACCATCACCGCGCCCGTTTACGGCTTTTACGCAGGGAACGACGCGCGCATCACGGCCACCGTGCCCGCGACGACCGACGCTATGAAGGCCGCCGGCAAGAAGTACGATCCCGTGATCTACGACGGCGCGGGCCACGGCTTTATGCGTGCCGGACAGGCGCCCGACGCCAACGATGCGAATAAGAAGGCCTGGGATGAAGGCTTCAAGCGTCTGGTTTCGCTGCTTGGCAGCAATAGCGCCGCCAGCGCGAAGCCCCCGCAGAAGCCGGCTGGTGGCGGGTCGACTCCTGCGAAGGCCGCAGTCGCCGCCGTGCGAGTGCCATAACGCCGCGACGGCGAGTGACGGAGAACACGGAGCAATGGCGGACATGGCTGCGATAATGTAAGTGTGAAAACCGTGCCCCGGTCCCCGGTCCCATCGCTGCAAGACGAACTCGACCGCATTTCGCAGAATACGCGCGCCCTGGTTCAGCCGGAGCGGCTCGCCATCTCGGAGCAGCAAACTGCCGAGCTATTCGCTACCGGCATCGAAGGCCGCATTCTTCGCGCCGGCGCGAAGGCCCCCGAGTTCACTTTGCCCGATGCGCTTACCGGCAAGCAAGTCAGCTCCGCCGACCTGCTCGCACTCGGCCCGCTGGTCATCAAGTTCTTCCGCGGCCGGTGGTGTCCCTACTGCGTCACCGAGCTTGAAATCTGGCGCGATCTCCACGCTGAGGTTCGCGGCATGGGAGCGTTTTTCGTCGCGATCTCGCCGCAGACCCGGCGCCACAACGACTTCACCCTGCAACAGCACCATCTGCCTTTTCCCATCCTCAGCGATGCCGACGCGGCCGTAGCCGAGCAGTTCGGCATCGCCTATGGCGTGCCGGAGGCCGATCGGGATTACTACAAGGGAATCCTGGTCAACATTCCATTGGTAAACTCGGGCAATATGTACAAGAACGCGACCGAGGCAAGCTGGCGGCTTCCGCTGCCGGCTCTCTTCGTCGTCAGGCAGGATGGAACCATCGCTTTCAGCGAAGGCCACGCCGACTTCCGCGTGCGGCCCGAGCCTGCGGATGTGTTGGAGGCGCTGGCGGGTCTCGTACCTTCATCCCACCCATCACGATAAAACCGCGCTGAATGGGGCGCCCGGCGTAGACTTGCTGCGATCGGGAAGCCAAAATGGAAATCCCGGCCAACGGGGAGCGATCATGAACCGTGAACGAATCGTGGAAGTAGTTCTGACGACGCTCGCCGCAGTATTGCTGTTCATTGCAGCGGTCGGCAAGTGCCTGAGGACGAAGGACAATAAAGACTATGAGTTGGTTCAACAGTTCTAAGAAAAATGAATCTGCGATGTCCAAGCTCTCGAAGAAAGTTTTTGAGATGTCTCTTTTGTGCGCGGAAGCCCTGAAGCCGGATTTAGAAAAGAAGTTCGGAAAAGGCAGTAAAACATTCAACTCTAAATATGTTCCAGTTTTGTTTGAGTTTATGTACTTTTTCCTTCACTTAACAGATAGGTATGCCTTTGACCAGCTTGGGCATGAAAGGCGAAATAAATTATATGACCAGCTAGTTCCGACAACTATTGATGCCATGATCAAGAACTCTTTCGGTCACTCCTGTCCAAAGAATATAAGAGATGGGATAGAGAAGGATTTTTACAGCAATTTGAGCAACGCACAAATGGATTATGGCAGTTGCAAAGAATTACTGCTAGACTCAAAAGACGACACTCGGACACTAGAAAAACTTAAGTCAGGCGCGAAGAGCAAATCGATGGTCGGGCAACTCACTGACAATCTTTCGCAGATAATAGAGGGCGAAATAAATTGTAATGCATTTTTTCCAATGTTGATTTGGGGTGTTGTTATAGAAAGCCTAAAAAAGAAAGAACTTCAGGCCTTGGTTTCCGAAGCTTCTAAAGAAATCGACTAAATTGTCTCCAGCTGCTGGAGCGGTAGCGGCGAATGAGGCTGGTGGTGGATCGTATGGACATGACAAAAGCCTTGGCAGAATTAGAAGTCCTTCGAGGATTTATCGATTTTGTGAACCGTCAAATAGGGGTCTATTGTGATTGTCTTTCTAGCTTCCAAGGTAACAAAGTTCGCATTGAACGTCAGGTTGCTCGTGTGTCGCGCCCCGTGTCACGGCGTATAGAGAATGGTCAGCCAATTATAATGCTGGCCAGCTTGGAAGACCCCACCCTTCCTGACGTAATACATCAACGAATCATTCGTGCCGACGAATTTATCACGGCAAACTCGGAAGCCGGATTCAACGAACAGCAAGTTTGCTGGTCCATCATTGTGTTTATCTTCGCATATTGGAACGAAGAAATCCGCAAGCAGATTGCCAAGATCAGGGGTGTAAAACCGGACGAGGTAAAAATCAATGCATTCGGGGATCTACGGGTTCTTCGGATAAGCATTGTGCATAATGGCGGAGTATTGGGGGCGGCTGATCACGCTAAACTCAAGGTTCTTAATGGCATATGCCAAGCAGACGCAAAAATTTCTCTGACGCATGACCAAATGCATACAATATTTGTGGCGATAAAGAGCGCAATCGGGAGCCTGATACTGGAATACACCGCCCTCCTTCCGGGAGCGCCAAAGCCAGAAGACATAGTAGACATAGCGGTTCAAAATACTGGCCGGCGGGTGGCCCAGGTCTCATAGAGCGGGCTTTCAGCCCTCTATGGCGTATCTGGGCTTACTACCTCGGGCTGCGCCCAAGGCTGGTATAGATCGCGCCTTTGGCGCTATTTGCTGGCGCGGTAGCGGCGGATGAGGCTGGTGGTGGAGGAATCGTGCGACATTGCGGGTTCGGTGGGGGATTCAAGTTCGCCGAGGATCTTGGTCGCCAGCACCTTGCCCAGCTCCACGCCCCACTGGTCGAATGAGTCGATATTCCAGATGGCTCCCTGGGTAAACACCGAGTGTTCATACAGCGCCACAAGTTGTCCCAGCACAGTGGGCGTCAGCACCTCGGCCAGGATCGTGTTCGACGGTCGGTTGCCCTCGAAGACGCGATGCGGCACCAGCCAGTCCGGCGTGCCCTCGGCCTTTACCTGCTCGGCTGTCTTGCCGAACGCGAGCGCTTCGGCCTGGGCAAAGACGTTTGCCATCAGCATGTCGTGGTGCCGTCCGAGCGGGTTCAGCGCCTTCGAAAAGCCAATAAAATCACAGGGAATCAGCCGCGTCCCCTGGTGGATGAGCTGATAGAAGGAGTGCTGCCCGTTGGTACCGGGCTCGCCCCAATAGACGGGGCCAGTTTCGTAGTTTACATGGGTTCCATCCAGCGTCACGTGCTTGCCGTTGGACTCCATGGTCAACTGCTGCAGGTACGCGGGAAACCGCTTCAGGTACTGCTCATACGGCAGGATTGCGATGGTCTGCGCGTCGAAGAAGTCGGTGTACCAAAGGGTCAGGAGGCCCAACAGAACGGGCAGATTTTGCTCAAACGGTGCGGTGCGAAAGTGGACATCCATCTCGTGGAAACCGGCCAGCATCGCGCGAAAGTTCTCCGGCCCGATTGCAATCATGGTCGACAGCCCGATCGCTGAATCCATGGAATAGCGCCCGCCAACCCAGTCCCAGAAGCCGAACATGTTGTCCGTGTCGATGCCAAACTTCGCGACCTCTTTCGCGTTGGTCGAGATCGCCACAAAGTGCTTCGCCACTGCCTTTTCATCGCCGCCCAGTGCGGCGAGCGACCACTCCCGTGCGGTGTGCGCGTTGGTCATTGTTTCCAGCGTCGTAAAGGTTTTTGACGCCACCAAAAACAATGTCTCGTCGGCATTCAGGTCCTGCACCGCCTCGGCAAAATCCGTCCCATCGACGTTCGAGACGAACCGGAACGTGAGGTCGCGCTGGCTCGAGTGTTTCAGCGCCTCGTAGGCCATTACCGGACCGAGGTCCGAGCCGCCGATGCCGATGTTGATCACATTTCGGATGCGCTTGCCGGTGTGGCCCTTCCAGGAGCCAGAGCGTACACGCTCGGAAAACGCCGCCATCTTATCGAGCACGGCGTGGACACCTGGCACCACGTCTTCGCCGTCGACTACGATCTTTTCGTCCTTCGGCGCGCGCAGCGCAACGTGCAGCACCGCGCGGTTCTCGGTGATGTTGATCTTGTCGCCGCGGAACATCGCTTCGATCTTCGCGCGCAGGCCGGACTCCTCGGCGAGTGCGATCAGAAGCTTCAGCGTCTCATCGGTCAGGCGGTTCTTCGAGTAATCGAGGAAGATCCCATTCGCCTCCGCCGTGAAGCGCTGACCGCGACCGGGGTCGGCAGCAAACAACTCGCGCAGATGCCTCCCCTTCATCGCTTCAGAATGCGTTTGCAGCGCCTTCCAGGCTGGGCGTTGGTTGAGCGGCAGGCGGCGAGAGTTTTCAGGATTCATAGGCGTCAATTTTCTCATAGCAAAACGGGCCTGATCGGCGAAAGTGCCCTGCAAACTGAAGACCGCCGCGCCGGGCAGATATTGCGGTCTTGCGGTGGGCCCGTTGTGCGTTTATCGTATATATAGTCCGTCTATCGCGCACCGGAGTTGCAACAAGGTGCGTGGGGCCCTGAAATAGGATGCAGGGCTGGGCCACAAATCGAGGCTCCCTTTGTCGATGACTCTCGCAAGCCGCCGCCCTGCCGCCCGGACCGCTCCGGCCGGCGCGCCTCCCACAGCAATATCCTTAGCGCCGAAGCACCTCTCCCGCATGGAGATAGAAACAGGTCCGAACGCACCTGCGAACTCTACACCTTCGTCCTCATTGGACGAGTACGCGGGCGATCCCAACTTCATGACCTCACTCGCCCGCGGGTTGCTCGTCATCCAGTCGTTCACCCCACAGACGCCGCAGATGACCATCTCGCAGTTGTCGGTGAAGACCGGGCTCTCCCGCGCCGCCGTGCGCCGCTGTCTCTACACGCTCAGCAAACTTGGCTTCGCGGGCATCGAGGAAGGCTCCCGCTACGCGCTACGCCCGCGGATGCTCACGCTGTCGAACACCTACTCCGCGTCCAACTCGCTGTCCACCGCGGCGCAGCCCATCCTGGAACGCATGTCCGCGAACCTGCACGAGAGCTTTTCGGTGGCAACCCTCGACGGCGACGAAATTGTCTATATTGCGCGCTCGAACGTGTCGCGGGTGATGTCGGACGATCTGCACATTGGCAGCCGCCTGCCCGCCTATTGCACCAGCATGGGGCGCGTGCTTCTGACCTACCTGCCTGCCGAACAGATTGAGCAGTATCTTGCCCGCGTCGTACTGACCCCGCATACAGCGCGCACGGTAAGCAGCGTCGAGAAACTCCGCCTCGCCCTGCGCAACGTCCGCCGCCACGGCTACGCCCTGGTCGATCAGGAGTACGAGATCGGTCTCCGCTCGCTCGCAGTACCGGTTTATTCTCCCACCGGCCGGGTCGTCGCCACCATTAATCTAAGTGGAAGCGCTCCACGAATCTCGGTCTACGAGATGCAGACCCGCTTTCTGCCCCACCTGCGCACAGCAGCCGCTGAGCTGGGCGCATTTCTTCGCTAGGGCTCAGGCGGCAGGTTCGGGCCGGTTGCGACCGGCAGAGTTTCCCAACGCCGGATCGAGCACCTTATCCAGTCCCTTCACTTTGATCCGCTGCGCCAGCGGCGTCGCCCCACCTACGCGCGGCGCGGTGCCCATCAGCATCACATACACCAGCGCAGCCACGCCGAAGCCGACAAACCACGCGTAGTCATAGAGAAAGCGCAGATCTGGCACCACCAGCCCAACCAGCGCGACAAACACCCCTGCGGCAAGGGCGATCAGAGCCCGTGGATTGATCCCTTTGCGGTACTCATACGGGCCGTCCCGCCGGTAAAGGGACTCGGTATCCAGCCGAGTTCCGCGGATAAAGAAGTAGTCGGCGATCATGATTCCGGCCACTGGTCCCAGGAGTCCCGAGTAGCCCACGAGCCAGCCGAATATGTAACTCCCGAAGGTAGCCATCAGCTTCCACGGCATCATCGCGAGGCCGAGCAATCCAGTGATCATCCCGCCGGTGCGGAAGCTGATCAACTGCGGCGCGAGGTTGGAAATGTCATTCGACGGCGAGACCACGTTGGCCCCAATATTCACATTCAGTGTGGCAATCAGGATGCTGACGAGCGCGAAGAACGCGACCAGCGGCTGGTGAAACTGTCCCAGCAGCACGATCGGGTTCCAAATAGGGTGGCCGAATACCACGGTCGATGCGGACGTTACCGCTATCCCGACGAATGAACACAGCGTCATGGCCACCGGCAGGCCGAACGCCTGGCCAATAATCTGCGATCCTTGCGACTTCGCATAACGTGTGAAATCAGGAATATTCAGCGACAGCGTCGCCCAGTAGCCAACCATTGCGGTCAGCGAGGGGAAGAAGAAATGCAGGAAACTCTCAGTGGTATGGAACTGGCTGGGCGCAGTCAGCATTGGGCCCAATCCGCCCGCCTTGTGAACCATCCAAAACAGCAGGCCAAGCGACATAATCAGCAGAAATGGCGCCGAAAAGCTCTGCAAATGCCGGATCGACTCGACCCCGCGCCACACCACCACCATGTTGAGCGCCCAGAAGCCCAGGAAGGACGCCCACAGCATCCATGGCATGGCCGCCGAAGCCGGCCAGATCACATTGAGCATGGCATAGATCGCCTGGCCGCCGATCCACGACTGAATGCCAAACCACCCACACGCGACCAGAGCCCGTAGGATCGCCGGAATGTTCGCGCCGCGCACTCCGAACGGGGCACGAACAAAAACCGGAAAGGGAATCCCATACTTCGCGCCGGCATGCGCATTCAGGATTATCGGAATCAGGACAATCAGGTTGCCGAGAAGGATTGTCGCAATCGCCTGCTTCCAGTTCATCCCGCCTGCGATGAGGCTCGACGCCAGCATGTAGGTCGTCACCTCCATCGACATGGAAAACCACAGGGCGATGTAGTTGTACGTTCCCCAGGTGCGCTGCTCGGGCGTTGTGGGCGCCAGGTCGGGGTTATAAAGATGCGAGTCGGCTCGAAGTCCGTATGCATCCGTCAACGTCGTCGGCCCTTCGACGTAAAGGCTCATCGCCTGGACACCTCTCGATGCAGATATTGCCCGCGTCCCACCGTACCGATGAATTTGCCGCGGTCAACCACCATCTCGCCGCGCGAGAATACCTGGCGGGCGTTGCCCTTCACCTGAAAGCCTTCGAAGATCGAGTAATCCGTGTGCATGCTCTGGGACGCTGCCGTAATCGTATACTTTGCCTCGGGGTCCCAGATCGCAATATCCGCGTCCGAACCGGCAGCCACAATGCCCTTCTTCGGGTACATTCCAAAAATCTTCGCCGGCGCCTCTGCCGTTACCTCGACAAACCGCTCGAGCGACATCCGGCCTTCATTCACGCCGTGGTGATAGGCCAACTGCATCCGGTTCTCAATCCCGGGCCCGCCATTCGGAATCTTGGTGAAGTTGCCCAGCCCGAGAGACTTCTGATCGGCAAACCGGAACGGGCAGTGGTCCGTCGACACCACCTGCAGCACATCATCCTTGAGCGCCCGCCAGAGCGGCGCCTGGTTCTTCTTCTTGCGCAGCGGCGGAGTGAAGACGTACTTCGCATCTTCGAACCCGGGCTTGCCCATGTCATCTTCAATCGACAACACCAGATACTGGGTGCAGGTCTCGCCTTGCACTGGGAGTCCGCGTTCCCGAGCCGCCTTCACTTCGTGCATCGCCTCCTCACAGGACACGTGCACGATGTAGACCTTTGCGCCAGCCAGTTCGGCAATCGTGATGACGCGGTGCACGGCTTCGGCTTCGGTCTCGACCGGCCGCGAAAGCGCGTGGTAGAGTGGGCCGGTGTGGCCGGCCGCCAGCGTCTGCTGCACCACGACGTCGATCACGGTTCCGTTTTCCGCGTGGACACACACCAGCGCGCCCAGCTTCGCCGTCCGCTGCATCAGCTTGAAGATGGTCGCGTCGTTCACCATCAGCACGTTGGGGTACGCCATGAAGATCTTGAAGCTGGAAATCCCCTCGGCGACCATTGCGTCCACATCATCCAGCCAGGAATCGTTCGGCCCCAGGTCGGTCACCGCCATATGGAGCGCATAGTCGATGCACGCCTTACCCTCGGACTTCGCCCGCCAGGTCTTGAAGGCCTCGGTCATCGGCCGGCCCATGGACTGCAGTGCAAAGTCGATCACCGTCGTGGTTCCACCGATCGCCGCAGCGCGCGTGCCCCACTCATAATCGTCCGCGCTCACGGTTCCGCCGAAGGGCATATCCAGATGGGTATGCACATCGATGCCTCCAGGCAGCACCAGCATTCCCGCCGCATCGACTACGGTATGCCCCGTAGCATCGATCCTCGGCGCAACCTGCGCAATTGTCTCACCTTCAATCAGCACGTCTGCCAGCGTCGCCGCCGCCGCACTTACCACCTTGCCGCCCTTGATCAACGTTCCCATCGAACCAACTCCCTCTTAGTGCTGTCGGAAAACCGCCACGCTTAACATCGTAGTTTCTTTATTCGCGCGATGCGCCAGCTTTTCGCACGGGTACCATCCGCGCAAATTGGCGTGAGTCGTTATCCTGCCCGTTCGACGACCGCGCTGGTGCGCTCTGCCCAGGTCTCCGCCGCCAATCCCGTCGGACGCTCGACCATCGTGATGCAGCGATCGACCGGGCACACCAGCGAGCACAGATTGCAGCCGACGCATTCGGTCTCGTCCACTCGCGGAATCCGCTCCAGGGTCGTCGGATACGGTCCAACGTGCACCCTGGGCGGATCGAGCTTTGGGATCGGAGTGACTACAATCCTCTCTCTGCCGACTTCCCGCGGCTTGGCGTGGACCTCAACATGCCCGTCCACCGGCCCAGTCACCCGGTCCAGATGAATGCACTGGTGCGCACCGTCCCAGCACGCAACATGGCAAAGCTGGCAGCCGATACAGAGCGCCTCATCGATCTGCGCGACGATCTTGTAGTTGAGGTTCAGGTGCTTCCACTCCGTTACCTTCGCCAGGCTCTTTCCGCGAAAATCGTCAACGGTTACAAATCCCTTCTCATCCATCCAGTTGGAGAGTCCATCAATCATGTCCTCGACAATGCGATAGCCGTAATGCATCGCCGCGGTGCATACCTGCACCGTTCCGCAGCCCATTAGGATGAACTCTGCCGCGTCGCGCCAGTTGCCAACGCCGCCAATCCCGCTCATGGGGATCGGCGGTCCATCGACCGTGTCCGAGTTCACCTGCTGAATCATGTTCAGTGCAATCGGCTTCACTGCCGGTCCGCAGTATCCGCCATGCGAACTCTTCCCATCCACGTTTGGACGCGGCTCGAACGTGTCGAGATCGATCCCGGTAATCGAGTTGATGGTATTGATCGCACTGAGCCCGTCGGCCTTAGCGCGCTTGGCTGCCCGTGCCACTAGGCGGATATCGGTAATGTTGGGAGTCAGCTTCACCAGGACCGGCGTGCGTGCGGCTTCCTTCACCCATTCGGTAATCAGCTGCGCATACTCCGGGACCTGTCCGACGGCAGAACCCATCCCGCGCTCGCTCATGCCGTGCGGGCATCCGAAGTTCAACTCGAGTCCGTCCGCGCCGGCGCCCTCAGCCCGCTTCACGATCTCATGCCAGGCTTCGCGCTTCGACTCGACCATCAGCGACGCAATCACTGCATGCTTCGGATACAGCCGCTTCACCTCGGTTATCTCACGCAGGTTCACTTCAATCGGCCGGTCGCTGATCAGTTCGATGTTGTTCAACCCCATCATCCGCTGCGTGTTCCAATCGACGGAGGAGTAGCGAGAACTGACGTTCGCAATCGGTTCACCGATCGTCTTCCACACCGCTCCGCCCCATCCCGCATCGAACGCGCGCATTACCTGCTCGCCGCAGTTTGTCGGTGGAGCACTTGCGAGCCAGAATGGGTTTGGGCATTTGATCCCAGCGAAATTGGTTGTCAGGTCAGCCAACGTGTGCCTCCGTACGAGTGCTCAACCAAGCGGCAATCCCCAACGCCGCCCGCTTGCCGTCTGCCACCGCATCAACGACTTCGCGCCCGCCGTTCACGCAATCTCCGCCCGCAAAGTACTTGGGATTCGTGGTCTGCCCCGTAGCCCGGTCGATCACCACACGTCCACGTTCGATGGTCACACCGCGCGCCTGGGAGAGCAGTTCCAGCAGCGGCGATTGTCCAATTGCAGGAATCACGACGTCGCATTCAATCGTAAACTCCGATCCCGCTACCGGCACCGGAGTTCCCGCCGCATCCTGCGCCACAGCCACGCAGGTGAGCGCAATCCCATGGTCGGTGGCTGCGAATGCCTTCGGCAGCGTCTCCCAGCAGAAGATCACGCCTTCGCGCACGGCATGGTCGTACTCAAACTCGAACGCCGAGATGTTCTCCCGTTGCCGGCGGTAGAGTATCGTCACTGACTTTGCGCCCAGCCGTTTCGCCGCGCACGCCGCATCGATCGCCGTGTTTCCCGCGCCGACCACGACCACGCGCGGAGCTACCTCCAGTCGCGCGCCGGTCTTGTACCCGGCAATAAAATCCAGTGCGTCAATCACGGAGGAAGACATTGCCCCCTCAACCGCCAGCCGATGCATTGCTCCGAGTCCCAACCCGAGGAACACCGCGTCAAACCCGCGCTCGAGTTCTTCCATGCCTGCCGCATCGATTTCCTTGTTTTCGAACTCCACTCCAAGGCCGCGCACCATGGCAACCTCGCGCAGGCTGTCCGCCGCGCGCAGCTTGTACTCCGCCACGCCGTAGGTGTTCAACCCGCCAGGAAGTGCGCGCCGGTCAAACGTCTTGACCTGAAACCCGAGCTGCCGCAGCTCCGCCGCGCACGCCAGGCTCGCGGGCCCGGAGCCGATACAGGCGACCCGCTCGCTCCGCTGCTTGCGTTTGCGCAACTGCAGCTTGCCGCCTGCGGCGTAAAACGTCTCCATGGCAAACCTCTGGAGCCGGCCAATCTCAATCGGCTTCTCCTGCTTGGCATGCATCACGCAGGCGCCTTCGCACAATACTTCCACCGGGCACACCCGCGAACAGCTTGCTCCGAGGACATTTGCCTCCAGGATGGCCTCGGCCGAGCCGATGACGTTCCCGGACGCAATCTTCTTGATGAACCGCGGCACGTCGATGTGGGTTGGGCACGCACCCATGCAAGGCGCGTCGAAACAATTCAGGCAACGGTTCGCCTCGACTACGGCGGCCCGTGCATCGATCGCAGGGTGCAGATCGGGAAACCGTGCCGTCACCTCGGGATTTTCAACGAATGTTGCGTTCACTTCGCTCATCCTCCTGGTTGCTTCTCCTCGGTCAGCGGCAGGCCTGGGGGCCTAGTTCCACAGGCACCTCGTTTCCGCACTGGATCAAAGAACAGCAAAACCACACGCGCCGTCGTTCTTCTCGGCTCCAATGTTGCTGATTCAACAGAACAAACCTGCATCGGTGCAGCCGTCAAGAGGTTAAGTATCGGACATATGGCAAACTTTGACCAGATGAATATGACGGCCGACCCGGCAAATGCCTCCTTCGAGTTGGGCCGCTCGAAACGCGGGTCGTATCAGCGAACGGGTAACGGAGTGTCGAGCAGAGTTTTTATCGCCTGCCGATAGCTCATGGGCGCAACCGGCTGAAGATCGGCGGCGTCCGAGGCGAGCTTTTGCTTGACGTTCTTGACCATCAGTGCCTGCAGCGTAAGCTGTTCGACAATGCGCTGTATAATCCAGCGCTGACCGCCGGCGCTGGTCTGCTCGAGCGTGACTGTTCCGCCGGGATAAATGTGGGCCAGCATGCCCCAGCCAATATTGACGGCATGGAATAAGGTGGCTTCCGATCGGAGAACTTCCCTGACAGTCAGGTTTGCCTCGGAGCGCGGGGGTGGGTATAGTTCGGGCAAGCACTATCATTGAAGCAAGGGAGAGCGACAAGCACATGAAGCCAGCCGAGGGTTCCACCGTCATTGGAAGGTCCGTCACGATTCGAGGAGAGCTGTCGGGCAAAGAGGACCTGTACATGGATGGCACAGTGGAAGGGACAATTGCGCTTTCGGGGAGCCGGTTGACCGTAGGTCCGAATGCTCGCGTGATGGCGGATTTGAATGCCCGGGATGTCGTGATTTACGGGTTTGTCGAGGGCAATATCCGGGCGACGGGACGGATCGAGTTGCGCGAGTCGGCGGTAGTGAAGGGAGACATCGCCGCGGAGAGATTGTCGATCGAAGAAAACGCCAGCATCAAGGGCCGAGTGGAACTCTCCGACGTTGTACCGGTGGCAGGGACGGGTCCGGATCCGGATGCGGGTCTCTTCGGGGCAAGCGCATCCGCTTCGAACCTTGCCTGACTTGGAGGGAGACCCTAGGATGCCCAGCTTCTTTGGTGGCAAAGATAGAGCCGGCGCCAGGGCGGTAGCGAATGAGCGCATCTCGCGGCATTCAAGCGGATGGGGTCAACTGCTTGAGCGACTACGCACGGAAGAGTCGCTGCGTGTACTGGATATAGGCCCAACTTCGTCAACCAACATTAACTTCGTCACCGGGCTGGGACACAGTATCTACCTGGCAAATCTGGCAGAGGACGCGGCGAGGCGCGAGTGGTTTATTCTCGACGAGGATGGCAGTTCCTGTTTTGACGTTGAGCGGTTTCTAGGGGCGCACCTCAATTTTTCCGGGCGTGGGTTCGACATCGTATTGTTCTGGGATACCGCGGACTACCTCCCTGAGGAGTTGCTGGGGCCGGTGCTCGAGCGGATACACGATGTCACGGAGCCGGAAGGACAGATGCTCGCGATGTTTCACTCACCAGCCAGTGCATCGGCATTGGGCGCAACGAATACCGGCTTTTGCCGGTACCACCTGACCGACACGAATCGAGTAGACATGCAGCGGGCGGGGGAGTATCCACTGCTCAATACCTATTCGAACCGCCAAATAGAGAATTTACTTAGGTCGTTCAAAGGCTTTCATTTCTTTCTGGGTAAGGACAACGTTCGCGAGGTGGTGGTTACCCGTTAGCATGCGAAGGGAATTCAGCGAGCCGCGCGTCTTATTCATGCCGGCGCTCACCGCTGCCTATTAAGTAAGTCGACCAAGTTTTCGACTGAAAAGCGATCGATCTAAGTTTGCCGGCAAATGTGCAGCGGAACCTTCGACTCAAGCGAAGGTTCGCAGGCAGTTGCAACACGGCGGCGTTTCCGGTGCAACCGCGATTGGCGATGCACCCGATAACAGTTACCTGGTGGCGGCAGTTGCCTTGGTTGCCAGTTTTCTGCGTTCTGCCCAGCGACGCTTCATGGCATCTGCAATGCGCTTGCGGCCCTCGGGGCTGAGCCTACGCTTGCTGGGCGCTGCGGTCTTGGCGGCAGCCTTGGCGTTCTTGCTTCCCTTGGGACGGCCAGGACCTTTGCTCGCCTTTGCGCTGATGCCGGAGAGTAATTCGCGGGCCTGCTGAAGCTTTGAAATCTGCGCGTCAATTTCCGCAATAATACGGCTCACTTCCACGTGATACCTCCTTGTGGCGATCCAGAACCCGATCTCATGATCGCTACCTTCCAGCGAATCTGCCAGGGAACTAGAACGGTTACCTCTAACTTACCTAGATGAAACTCTAACTCCAATCGTGTCTGCGCAAGCATACAGAAGTAAGACGAATCTTGCAAATAATAAGCCGGCGCGGTCTATGGCTCGATAGGGACCTCTTATCGAAGTTGCTCCGAGGCAAGAGCGATTTTATTAGCGCGATGTTAGACTGCGTAACAATGCGAATAATTCCAGTGCGGCTGTGGGGGTTGGCGGTTTTGTCGGGCGTGCTTCAAGTGTTGCCATTCCCTATTGCAGGGCCTGTTCCGATTTGGCGCACTGCGCTATGCTGGGTCGCGCTGGCCCCTTTGCTAACTGCACTGATTGGGAAGGATGCAAGTGGACAGCCCCTGCGCGCGATCGAGGGGGCGGCACTGGGGTATGGTTCGGGGTTCATCTGGTATCTTGGCAATTGCTACTGGATTTATCGGACCATGCACTTTTACGGCGGGCTCTCCAAGCCTGTGGCCGCTGGAATACTTGCCCTGTTTTGCCTCTATCTCGGGCTTTATCATGCTTTGTTTGGAGCGTTGATTGCAGCGTTGCGCCGCAGTCGCCTGGGAGTGCAAGGGGCGCTTCTGTTAAGTCCTTTCGCGTGGGTTGCGGTGGAGTTAGCCAGGGCAAGGATTACCAGTTTTCCATGGGACCCTCTGGGCATCACGCAGGTGGATAATGCCCTGCTAACACGGCTGGCTCCCTGGACGGGAGCATACGGACTTTCATTCGCGATCGCCGGCGTCAACGCATTATGGTTGACGCGCATTACGCTCAAAGAGAGGCGCTTTACCAGGGTCCTGCTTACTGCGTCGGGTGTCGCCATCATCTTTCTGTATTTGGTGTTTGCGCGGCGCGCCCAGACGCCGGTTCGAGATGGCACTTCGGCGATCGCGACCCTGGTGCAGGAAAACATTGAAGTTGGTGCGGCGAATACGGGACCGCAACTTACAATACCTCAGGAACTAGAGGCATATTCTCGCCTGAGCTTACATCCAGAGATGAGTTACTGCCTGGGCATGCCGGAGTTGGCTTCAACCAAATGCATTCGAGTTACTCCGGTCGAGGCAACGTCGCCGAATGTGTTATCTGCGCCTGCACCGACGGACATGATCATCTGGCCAGAGGCGCCGAACGGCTTTGATGAGATCGACCCGCCCTTGCGGGCGACGATCAACAGTTTGGAGTTTCGATCGGCGATCTCCAACCTAGCGCGTGCGGCGAATGCCCCGATTATCGTTGGGGAGGCCGCTTACGATGCCGACCCGAGGGTCGAGCGAGGATACGACCAATACAATTCCGCGTCATTCGTCGCGCCCGACGGAAGTTTCGCAGGACGCTACGACAAGATGCATCTTGTTCCTTTCGGTGAGTACACTCCTTACAAGCGCCTATTTTTCTTTGCCGGTAGCCTACTGCAGAATGTTGGCTTGTTCGATCCCGGCAAGCATAGGACAGTGTTTACCACCGGCGGACATACCTACGGCACCTTTATTTGTTATGAGTCGGTATTTGCGGACGAGATGCGTCAGTACGCGGATATGGGCGCAGACGTGTTGGTGAATATCTCGGACGATGGATGGTATGGGGACACCAGCGCGGCGTGGGAGCATTTGAACATGGTGCGGATGCGGGCGATCGAGAACCATCGCTGGGTATTGCGTGCGACCAACACCGGGGTAACCGGCGCAATCGATCCGTACGGCCGCGTAGTTATGGCCGCGCCGCGGCACATCAGGACGAGTCTTCGCGTCGGCTTTGACTACGAGCACGATGTCACGTTCTATGCCGCGCACGGCGACCTATTCGCATACTTCTGCGCCCTGGTGACAATGGCCGGCCTGGGGTTCAGCTGGTTGCACCGAGAGGCGTAAGACGCCTGTCTCCGGATGTCGACGGGACGAGTCTGCGAACACGTGTGAATGCTTGCAGATCGCTCGGTGCATGATCGATGTTACCGGCGCGTCTGAATCTACTGCGGCGGCGGCGGCGGCGGCGCGGGCTGGGCTGGTTTATTGCCGCCACCAAAGATCTTCTCGAGCAGATTCTTCTTCTTGGGAGCGGTCGGTTCGGCGGTATCGGGTGACTGCGGATTGGCCGGGGGGGTGGGAGCCGCGTTTGGATTGGCGGTCCCGCCAGAGAACAGGCGCTGGAGAAGCGATTGCGGCGATGCGCCCATATGGCTGCAGGTACTGTTGGGCACGGTGCCGTCGAGAAACGCGAAGGAGTAGTCCTCCGGGCAGGTGCTGTCGGCGGGCAGCCACGAATTCCTGTCGACGGGAACGATCTGGACGCCATCCGGCGCACTAAAACCCTTCATGTCGGAATACTGCGGCAGCTTGATGGCGCGGTTCATAAACTCGGCCCAGATGGGAGCGGCAGTATCCGCGCCCTGCAGCGGATGTGTTAGTCCGTGCGAGATATCGGTGTAGTCGTCGTTGCCGACCCAGATGATGCAGAGGAGGTTGGAGGAGTAGCCGGCGAACCAGACATCGTGTTCTGTACCGGTCTTGGCCGCCGCGGGTGCGGTGAATCCATGGTTGCGAATGCTGGCTGCGGTGCCGTAGGCGGCGGTAAACTCAAGCAGCGATTGAGTGAGGTACGCGGTGCGGGGGTCCAGAACCTGTTTGGCTTCAGGGGCGAAATCGGCGACGATATCGCCGTTGGTGTTGCGCACACTGGCCAGCATCCACGGCTTCAGATGGACGCCGCCATTCGCGAAGACGGTGTAGGCGCCGGACATGTCGATGGGGGTGGCGTTGTAGGTGCCAATGGCAACCGACGGCGTACCCCGGGCATTGACGATACCTGCGGAGCGAGCCAGCGCGGCTACGTTATCGTAGCCAACCATCTGGGCGAGGGCGATGGTGGCAATGTTCAGCGAATGCGCGATCGCCTGAGCTGCCGTGACCATGCCGGGGTATTCGCCCCTCACGAAGTTGCCTGGGGTGTAGGACTGGCCGTTGGTGCCGAAGTCCTGAGGGTCGTCGTCCAGCTTGGTCAGCGCGGTGAAAACCCCCTCGTCACCCAGAGAAGTGCCGCTCAAGCTTGTGTTGTAAGCGGCCGCATAGACAAAGGGCTTGAAGATGGAGCCGGTGGGGCGTTCGGAAGTCGCGTGGTTGAGTTGCGAGATGCCGTAGTTGCGGCCCCCAACCAGTGCCAGAATCTGGCCGGTGTGCGGATTCAACGCCACCAGCGCCACCTGTGGATACGTGATGTCGGGGTCATTCTTTTTGTGCAGCTTGCGCACCATGTCGTCGACATTTTTCATGCCGACCTCGACGGCCTCGGAGGCGGCGCGCTGGAGCTCGGGGTCGAGCGAGGTGTAGATGCGGAGCGAATCGTGGCCGAGCTCCTGATCGCCCAGCCGTTGGGCCAGTTGGTCGTGCACGAGGTCGACGAAGTACGGCGCTTCGCCCGCATCGACGGCGGAGTTGGCGAGCACGAGCGGTTCGGCCTTGGCGCGGTCGGCATCCGCCTGGGTAATTGCGCCAGTCTCCACCATCGCGTCCAGCACCAGGTTGCGCCGTTCGATGGCGCGGTCCTTATGACGGTAGGGGTTGCGGTAGCTCGGGTTCTGGAAGAGGGCGGCGATGGTAGCGATCTGGGCGAGATCGAGCTGGCGCAGGTCCTTGCCGAAGAGGGTCTGCGACGCCTCGGAGACGCCGTCGATCTCGTAGCTTCCCCGGTGAACGAGATTCATCTCGTTCGCGTACATGGCAAATATTTCCGGTTTTGAAAAACGCGCCTCAAGCTGGTAGGTAATCATCAGCTCGGCAATCTTGCGCGAGATGGTCTTGTCGGGCGTCAGGAAGAAGTTCTTCGCGAGCTGCTGGGTGAGCGTGGAGCCGCCGCATTCCCTGCGACCCGCCAGGATGTCGCGCACAACACACTCGGTCATGCGAACGTAGTTCACGCCGCCGTGCTCGAAGAACCGACGGTCCTCGATTGCTGTTACCGCCTGCACCATCTGCGGCGGGATCTCCTGGTACGTGACCAGGCGCCGCTTGGTGCGGCCCTTGTCCTCGGAGAGAGCAGTGATGAGCTGCGGTTCGAGCTGGTATGCCGCGAGCGGGGCGCCGTTGTCGGCGGTGATGGACGTAACAATGTACTCAGGTCCGGAACTGGAGTCGGAGGCCGGGTCTGCATTGGAGCTGGCCCCGGTGGTGATGGTGGCGCCGTCGGTGGAGTGGTAACTCTGCGGGCCGGGCTTGATGGTGATGCTGTTGCCGTTGATTGTGAATGTGCCAAGTTGGGGGTTGGTGTTGTATCCCGCGCGGCGGAGGTCTTGGGCAATGAACGAGGCAGTGAGGCGCTGGCCCACGCGGACTTCGCGCGGTGCGGCATAGATCTGCTCAACATTGGCGAAGATGGGCCCTGAGGCGAGGCGGTCGTCCACGATTTTCTGGTACTTGAAATACATGTAGCCGAAGACGATGGCGCCGACGACCAAGCAGGCGAGGGCAGCGATGAGCACGCCGCGCAGCAGGCGATGTCTGGCGCGGCTTGGCGGATTGCCGTTGCTACCGAGTTTTACTTTGATGGCCATGAGAGAAGAAACGAAAGAGGCTACCGGGATCAGACGGCGCGGAGTGCAGTCTTCATGCGTTCAACCACGTCAGCGGTGAGGATATCGTCAGTCTGGTTATTGAGGCGATTGAGAAGTTCCACCTTGCCCTCGGCCAACTTCTTACCAATAGCGATACGGAATGGCACACCGATTAGTTCGGCGTCCTTGAATTTGACGCCGGCGCGCTCGTCCCGGTCGTCCAGGAGGACGTCGAATCCTGCGGCACTGAGTTGCTGGGCGATGTTCTCCCCGGCGGCCAGCAGGTCGGGCTCTTTGACGTTGGTGATGGTGACGACAACCTGGAAGGGCGCGATGGCGGGTGGCAGGGCGTAGGCGTCAGGCTGGCTGCGCGCGGCAAACTGGGAGGCGGACTGCTCAATCGCCGCGGTGAGGATGCGCTCAACGCCGATCCCGTAGCTGCCCATGATCGGCGTGGTCCCCTTGCCGTCGCGGTTGAGCACGGAGGCGCCCATGGACTTCGAATACTTGTAGCCCAGCTTGAAGATGTGGCCAATCTCGACCGCCTTGCCGATTCGCAGCGGCTCACCGCCGATGGGATCGGGCTCGCCCTCGTTGACGCTGCGCACATCCGCGACCAGCGTGGGCTTGAAGTCGCGCATGGGCGTTACGTTGCGGAGGTGGTACTCCTCTTTGTTCGCGCCGGCGATCAGATTTGTCCGCCCTTCCAGCGCGGCGTCCAGGATGACCAGCGTCCCGGGCTTCCTGGGGTGCGGAGCTGCGGTGAGACCGATAGGCCCGAGGAAGCCGGCGGGCGCGTTGAATGTAGCGGCGATCTCCTCAGGCTGCATGGGGCGGAGTTCGCCACCGGCGATCGCCGCGAGCTTGGTCTCGCAGATTTGGTGGTCTCCGCGCAGGAACGTCACGACCGCCCGCGTCTTGCCCACTGTCTTCACCTGCTTTTCGTCCGAGTCCACATGGTCGACGATGTAGGCCATGGTCTTCATCTGGTACTGCGGCTTCACTCCCAGGAAGGCCCCGACTTCATCGATCGTCCGCTGACCTGGAGTAGCTACCAACTCGGGGCTGCCGTCGCCGGTTGGGGCAAGGTCTTCGACGGGCGCGAGCTTCGAGGTTGCCTTCTCGACGTTGGCGGCGTAGCCGGAGAGGGAACTGGCGATCAGGTCTTCGCCGGCGTCGGTCGACACCATGAACTCTTGTGAGCCGGTTCCGCCCATGGCTCCGGAGTCGGCTTCGACGACCACGAACTGCAGCCCGCAGCGGGTGAAGATGCGGCGGTAGACCCGGTCGTGCTTGTTGTAGCTCTCGTCCAGGCCGGCCTCGTCGATATCGAACGAATAGGCGTCCTTCATCAGGAACTGCCGGACTCGCAGCAGGCCTGACTTCGGGCGGGGCTCGTCGCGGAACTTGGTCTGGATCTGGTACCAGATCTGCGGCAGTTGCTTGTAGCTGCGCAATTCGGAGCGGGCGATGGTGGTCATCACCTCTTCGTGGGTCATCGCCAGGCACAACTCTGCGCCCTTGCGGTCCTTCAGCCGAAACATATTCTGGCCCATCCCAGCCCAGCGGCCGGACTCTTCCCACACCTCGCGCGGGTTCAGCGCGGGCAGGTAAAACTCCTGGCCAATCGTGTCCATTTCTTCGCGGATGATCGCGGTGATCTTGTTGATGGTGCGGTTGCCGAGGAAGAGGTACGAGTAGAGGCCGGCTCCAAGCTGGCGAATATAGCCTGCGCGAAGCAGAAGTCTGTGGCTTGCGACCTCCGCGTCTGAGGGGGCCTCGCGCAAAGTCGGAATGAAGAGCTGGGACCAGCGATGCATGTGTGTTTGTGACGCTTTCCGGCCTTTGGACTGCCTGTGGACTTGCCTGCCGACTGCCAGTTGGGTAACGGGAGTTCGGGCGTGAGCGGCCAGAGTCCATTCTAAACCGGCATGTCCCTGTCCAAGGAGCGCGGCGAAGGCTGACAGATCCGTTCCTGCGGCCTTCTGGCAGCCGGGAGCAATGCGCCCCCTTTCGGAGATTTCAGATTTCAAACACCTTATGTGCGGTATTGCACAGACATATGTCGCCTAACAAACGTAGGGTAAAAGGTAATCGCAGTTAACGCCCCGCAAAGTGTGGGCACCGGGATTTGCGGCCAGAGGGGCATCCCTCGCGCAAAGGGAGTTCCCGTGCCTACAGGCCAAATTTCGACGCCAGTGACTTCGACGAGACCGCGTAATCTTATGCTCTCGCAACTGCCCGCCGACGAATACGCGGCGCTGGCGAAGCACCTTGTGTCGGTGGAACTCCCTCTGGAAAAGCGGCTTTCAGAGCCGAACCAGCCGATTGAGTTCGTCTATTTCCTGAACACTGGCCTGATCTCAACGGACGCGGTGACCGAACGCGGCGAGCAGGTGGAAGTTGGGCTCATCGGGCGGGAGGGCTTCTCCGGTCTCCCCGCGTTGCTGGATCAGCCGCAGATGTCGCAGGTGGTGACCATGCAAGGTGCAGGAGAGGGATTTCGCATCCGTTCGTCGGTAGTACGGGCCGAGTTTCTCAAGGGCGGAACGCTGCAAAAGCTGGTCCATGCCTTCGCTTACCTCCAGCTTGTCCAAATCACCCAGTCGGTGTTGTGCAACCGGATGCACGAGGTAGAGGCACGGCTGGCCCGGTGGCTGCTGAGTTCGGCGGATCGGATGGAATCGGAGTATCTGCATTTGACCCAGGAGTTCCTGGCACAGATGCTGGGGGTGCAGCGGTCGACCGTGACGGTGGCCGCAGGGGAGCTGCAACGCAACGGGATGATTGGCTATTCGCGCGGGCGTATTCACATCCTGGATCGGGCGGGACTGGCCGCGAAGGCGTGCGAGTGCTATGGGATTGTGAGCGCTGTCTATGATCGTATTTTGAAAAAGGGCGAGAACGGCGACGCGGGCTACGTCCTCTAAATACCCCTCGCATAAGGGAACCCGCAGATTTTCCGCAAAAAAATGAACGCCATTGTCGTATGGCAGATGGGAACTTTCCGGCTACATGATTACCTTTGTGTGACTAGCGTCACGCACGGGGAGTCCTTTGTGCCTGTTGACCGCTGGATCCGCTCTGCTCCCACCGGAGGATTGGGCCATGCTTACGGTATTGCCTGTTGGCGAGAATGAGTTGCTTCAGCAAACCCGCGCGGCTGGCCTGCGCATGATGGGTGCAGACGTCATCTGCTCAAGCCCGGACTCAGCGCTGGTCGTCCAGGAAGACCGGAACTGCGATCTGGTCGTCCTATGCCACTCGCTGAGGGAACCGTTTTCTGCCAGTCTCGCGGAAACGATCCGCTCCCGCTGGCCCAATACGCGCATCCTGCAGGTGACCTCATCCAGAATCGGGGAGGCGGCAGAAGCGGTGCCAGCCGTCGATGCAATCAGTTCAGCGGATCCCGAGCGCCTGATCATGCGCGCCGTCGAGCTGTTGGGGCGGCGACAACCGCGCAGCATTCAACCTCCAGACCGCACCTCTGGCCGACTCTCAGCGTGAATAACGGTCAATCCATCAGGCGTACTTACGTAGAACGCCCAGCACCTTGCCCTGAATGCTGACGGTCGCGGCCGGCACGAAGATAGGGGACATCTCCTTGTTCGAGGGTTGGAGCCGAATCATGCCCCCCTCGCGGTAGAAACGCTTGAGGGTCGCGTCGGAGCCGTCGACCAGCGCGACGACGATCTCACCCTCGCGCGCGGTGCGGGTTCGCTCCACCAGGACATAGTCACCGGAGACGATGTGCTCATCGCGCATGGAGTCTCCACGAACCTCCAAAGCGAAGACCTCGCGGTTGCCGATGATGTCGGCCAGCGAAATGCTTTCAGCAGTCTCGATCGCCTCCAACGGCTTGCCCGCAGCGATGCGGCCAAGCAGCGGCAGACGGTCGAAGCCCTTCTTGCTGGAGCGCGGAGGCAGCACGTCGATGGAACGGCTGCGGTTGTGTGCGCGCTGCAACAGGCCCTTATTCTGCAGGTTGGTGACATGCTTGTGCACGGTCGCGAGCGAAGTCAGCCCGAGACCGTGGGCGATCTCCTCGTACGAGGGGGAGTAGCCGTTCTTCTGGGTGAAATTGGAGAGGAAGTCGATGACTTCTTTTTGCCGCCGCGTGATTGCCATGCGCCGATTGTAGCGAATAAAAGGCGAACTGCAAGAGCTTTTTACAAATAAATCTTGTCGGTGGCTGGTCCTGCGGCCCCGGCCGGTGACACATTGATTTGAAGCCGGCAACTGCGACCAGCGCTTGGTAGAGTAAAGGAATGAAGGATGATGCGGGTTTGACGGCGGGAACCATGCCGCGCGGCTTTGTCTGGGGAGCGGTGCGCGCCGGAATCAAAGCCAGTGGAAATCTCGATGTAGCCGTGGCCGCGGCAACGGCGGGGGCGGTGGGCGCGGCGATGTACACCTCGAACCGGGTGGTCGCGGCGCCGGTAACGGTGGGCCGGCGGCATCTGCTGTCTACCGGAGGACGGGTTGGCGCGGTGCTGGTAAACGCGGGCAATGCCAACTGCGCGAACGGCGCGCCCGGAACCGCCGGATGCATAGCGACCTGCGTGGCTGCGGCGGAGAGCTTCGGGTGCATCTTCGACGAGGTCGTTCCATCGTCAACCGGCATCATCGGCGTGCCGTTTCCGGCGGAAAAGATAGTGGCGGCGATGCCCGCGCTGAAGGCTGCCGTGGGCAACACGGCGGAGCACGCAGAGGCCTTCGCACACGCAATCATGACGACCGATACGCGCATGAAAACAGCCAGCGCAGCGATCCCGGTCGACGGTGGCGAGGTTCGCATTTGGGGCGCTGCGAAGGGTGCGGGCATGATCGGCCCCAGCCTTGGTGCGCCAGTCGCCGGGCCGCCACATGCGACCATGCTGGTCTATCTCTTTACCGATATCGCGGCAGAGGTGCCCGATTTGAGCGCGGCGTTGGCTGCCGCAGTTGGGCCGAGCTTCAACTCGATCTCCATCGACGGTGACACCTCCACCAATGACACCGTGCTTCTGGTCGCCAGCGGAGCCAGTGGCATCAAGCTGAGCAAGGAACTTGTTCCCGCATTCGATGCGGCTCTGGGCGAAGTGTGCTTGTCTCTGGCTCACCAGATCATTGCCGACGGCGAGGGAGTCACTCACGTCGTCACGCTAGACATTCGCGGAGCGGCGAGCGCGGCCGATGCAGCCGCGGTGGCAAAGACCATCGCCACCAGCCCTCTCTGCAAAACTGCGTGGTCCAGCGGGGACCCAAACTGGGGACGTCTGCTGGCGGCTGCCGGCCGCAGCGGCGCGGTGTTTGAGCCGGAGCGGGCGCGTATCTGGATTGGCGCCGAACCGGTCTTCGAGTACGGCGTGCGCGCTCCAGCCTTTGACGAGGCTGCCGCCCACGCGGCGATGATGCAGCCCGAGTACACCATCACCATCGACCTGGGCGAGGGTGACGGCACCTGCCGCTTCCTGACCTGCGACCTCACCACCGAGTACGTCCACATCAACGCAGATTATTCGACTTAGCGGTCAGTGGTAGAGCAGAACCTTCTCGCGGCGTGCTTTGAATGCGGCCAGGTCTGACGTCCAACTTGCTGCAATCGTCCTTGGGTCATCGCCGCGCGCTAGTGCCGCCATCGTCTCAGTATTCGCAACTAACGCCGCGGCCTTGTCGAGCTTGAACTGCACCGGATAGAGATGATGCAGCGCCGAGAGAATCTCGATGCCCAACTCCGGCGAATCCAGCGCTGTGCGATCGGTCACGGTCAAGCGCACGCCTTCGATGGTTTGTCCGTGGTAGGGATAGTGGTTCGCGTCCTCGGCAACGGCAAACTTCGTGGCGGCGAATGAGACGCCAGGGATTTTGCGGGCGGTGAGGTAGGCGGCTACGGCATTGCCGTCGAACCAGGCTGGGACAGCGGGAGCGGTCTGGGTGGCGGGGGTAGTTCCAGCGCCGAAGACTTCGAAGGGCGCGGCGGTGCCGCGGCCTACCGAGATATTGGCGAAGTCGAGCATGCCGACGCCGGGGTAGAGGGTGGCGGCCTGGACGTTGCGGAGGTTGGGGGAGGGGTTGATCCAGGGGAGGCCGGTCTGGTCGTAGAATTCGTCGCGCATCCAGCCCTGCATCTCGACGACGGTGACGGGCGCGGAACCGTCCTCAAGCAAAGCCCTTTGTGTGCGGATTTTTTCAAGGTCTCTCTGTCGGCGCGTAAGGGGAGCGGTCCCATCCGGCTGAGTTGTCGTTCCGGCCGTAGCATCCTGTGTAACGACCGGCATCGGAGTTTGCAAGCCACAGGAGAAAGTTCGGCGCCACGGGCTGAAGAACCTCGCGAGTTCACCCAGCGTCATGCCATTGCGGACCGGTTCGGGCGAGTAGTTGATATACGAGGGCGCGGTATCGGACATAGGACCCTGGACGGCTTCGCCACCGATTAGAGCGGGGCGGTCCAGGACGACGATTTCGAACCAGTGCTGGCGTAACAGCTCGCAGTTGGTGGCATCGATGAAGTAGCCGACCACGGTTTCGTAGGTGTAGAAGCGGACGCCGGCGTCCTGCAGGTCGATGACGATGGCGTCGAGGTTCTTGAGGTCTTCGGGTTTGGGGCGCTTGTCAGAATCTTTCGGGCCGTAGAGGCTGGTGACCTTGAGGCCGGTTGCGGGATCGATCTCCTGGCCGTTGTTCTCTGAGTCTTTCGCGCCAAAGATGCCGTGCTCGGGCGAGAAGAGCTTCGTCAATTCGATGCCGCTGCCAGCGCTGCGCAGGACATCGATGGTCCGGCGGCCCTGGGCGTCGAGGCCGGTTTGATTAGTGAGCAGACCGATGCGCAAGTGGCCGCCGTGGCGCGCTGACACTTCCTTCAGCGCTGCGAAGTTTGTGGCTTCGAGGACATCGATGCCGGTCAAGACGTGCCCTCTCTCTGGCTGTTGGACCGTCGACTCCAGATGGACATCCTGCGTGGCCATTGGCCCAGGCGGCACGAGCGAGATCATGCCTTGATCATCGTTGAACGGGTGCGCGGGTGCCTCCTTCATTGCGGCTTCATCGCCATGAGTGGGGGATTCTAACCCGAGCGCCTTCGCCACCTGCGTTGCCACTTCGCCCCGCAGCGGCGATATCGGCGATGCCCCGCGCGGATGGACGGAGTTTGCGAGCAGGACGACGTACGTGTCGGACGACGGATCCATCCACAGGCTGGTGCCGGTGAAGCCGGTGTGACCGAAGCTGCCGATGGGGAAGACCGAGCCGCGTGGGCGGGAGTACGAAGAATTGATGTCCCAGCCGAAGCCGCGCTGGGCGATGCCGGTGGTGGTCTGGCCGTCTTGGGTGAAGATGGTTGCGCTGGCGAGTGCTGTCTTTGGCTGCTCGGGCGTGGTCATCAGCTTCAGCGTCTCGCGCTTCACCGGAAAATCGCTGGGGCGGCCGGCGAGACGATCCAGCAGAGCCTGCGCGAAACGCGCCACATCGCCCGCCGTCGAGAAGACTCCTGCTTGTCCGGCTACGCCACCCATGCGGCGGGTGGTTGGATCGTGCACCGTGCCGCGCAGAAGGTGGTCGAAGTCGGGATTCGTCTCGGCTGTGCCTTCATTGTCATGCTGTGTGGGAGTGGTTGGTTCGATCCACGCGAGGCCGCTCCAGGTTCCGTTGTCGCAGGCGATGTCTTCAGGTCCGTCGTCAAAGATCGTTGCTGCGCCCAGATGCCTGATCTCGCCGCACGCCTTCGCAAAGGGCAGATAGCGCGTGTTCGTCATCTTCAGCGGGGCAAAGATGTGTTGTTGCGCGTAGACATCCAGCGGCTCGCCGCTTAGCTTTTCTACCAGCACGCCGAGGGTGATGTAGTTGACGTCGGAGTATTCGAAGTGCGTGCCGGGAACGCTGGTGAGCGGCGACTCCATTGCGCGTTTGATGCCTTCGGCCTTGTCGGGTGCGGCGAGTCCCCAGGCGTCTTTCAGATTCACATCCGGCGGCAGGCCGGAGTAGTGGGTGAGGAGTTCGCGGATGGTTACATGTTCCTTGCCGTTGGCGGCGAACTCGGGCAGATACTTCACTACGGGATCGTCGAAGTCGAGCTTATGTGCCTCGTAGAGTTGCATGATGGCGGTCGCTGTGGCGAGGCACTTGGTGAGCGAGGCCATATCGAAGATGGTGTCTTCGGTCATCGGCTCGGCGGCGAGCGATGGTTTGCCGTCTGGCCCAGGTAAGACGCCGGGTTCGCCGGCATACTTGCGCACGCCGTAGGCTTGTTCAAAGACGATCTTGCCGCCGTGGCCCACTACCAGAACTGCTCCGGGGAGCTTCTTCTGCGCAATCGCGGTGTTGATCGCGGCGGAGGCGGCTGAGAAGTCGGGGGTTTGTGCAGGGTTTAGGGTGGAGGGTTGAGAGGGCGGGACCGCGGGCGTCTGTGCCTGTGCGGTGAAGCAGATTCCCTTCGGGAATGACAAACAAAAAAGCAACAGCAATGGCACCGCGATGCGGTGAGTGGATTGTTTGCGGAAGACGAGGCTGGCGAGCGAGCCGACGGTGAATGTCACGATGGCTCCGATGAGGACGTACCAGGTCCACGCGATCTTGGGCACGGCCACTCCGGCAATACGCACGGCGGCGGGTTGCAGCCACAGAGCCATGTTCAGTGCGAATCCGGTGATCATGCCCACAATCGCTCCCCACTGCGTAGCGTAGCGCGTCAGCGTGCCCAGCAGGAAGACGCCGAGCAGGCAGCCATAAGCGACCGACGCGATCGACAGGCCGATCTCGACCACGTTGCCCTTGCCGCCTGCGTGCACCGCGTAGACGGCGACGGCGAAGAGCACCAGCGCCCAGAGCACTGTGGATGCGCGCGAGACCACCATGCGCTCGCGGTCGTTGGCGCTGGGACGCCATCCCATGTAGAAGTCGACGACCGTGGTGGATGACAGCGAGTTGAGCGCGGCGCTGAGGTTGGACATCGCCGCCGCCAGGATTGCGGCGACCAGCAGGCCGGCAATGCCGACGGGCATCTCCTGCACGATGAAGGCGGGAAAAATGCGATTGGTGTTGGCTCCGTGCAGCGCCGTCAGCGCAGCCGGATGCATTCCATAGAAGACGAAGAGGCCCGCGCCGATCAGCAGGAAGAGCGCGAACTGGATGAAGATGACGACTCCGCTGGAGAGCAGCGCGAGGCGAGACTCGCTGAGGTTCTTGGCGGCGAGCATTCGCTGGACCATCAATTGGTCCGTCCCGTGCGAGGCCATGGTGAGGAAGGTGCCGCCGAGTACGCCGGCCCAGAATGTGTAGGTCGTGGTCAGGTCCATGACGAAGTTGAGCATGTGGAACTTGCCGGCCGCCGCGGCAACGGTGTGGATCTGCGCCCAGCCGCCGGGGATGTGCGTTCCCAGCGACCAGATGGCGACCAGCGTTCCGCCGACATAGATGGCCATTTGGACCACGTCGGTCCAGATGACGGCGGCCATTCCGCCCTCGAAGGTATAGAGCAGCGTGAGCGCGGAGATGATGGCGATGGAGAGCACATCGCCGGTGCCGATGGCGATGCCGACGACGATGGAGACAGCAAAGACGCGGACGCCCTCGGCTGCGGCGCGGGTGAGCAGAAAGAGGCCGGCGGTGACTTTATGCAGGGTGTGGCCGAAACGGCGGTCGATGAGTTGATAGGCGGTGAGCATCTCGCCCTGGAAGTACTTGGGCAGGAAGAGCGCGGCGACCACGATGCGGCCGAGCATGTAGCCGATGACGATCTGCAGAAATCCGAAGTCGCCGGCGAAGGCGAGGCCGGGCGTGCCGATGATGGTGAGCGTGGATGTTTCGGCCGAGACGATGGACAGAGCGATGGCCCACCAGGGGACTGTGCGATCGGCCAGGAAGTAGCCGCGCAAGGATTTGTCTTTTGCCGTGCCGCGTTTGGCGAAGCGAAGGCCGAACAGCGTGATCGCCACCAGATAGAGCCCAACCACGCCGAGATCGAACGCATGCAGCCGCACAGGCATTGCCTGAGTATAGCGACGTGGCTATATCATTGCTGCGCATGAGTCTATTCCTTGCGATCGACGCGGGCGGCACCAAGACGCAGTGCCTGATTGCCGACGGCGAACGCGTGTTGGCGCGCGCTTCGACGGGCACGGTGAAGCTGATGCGGGTCTCCGAGCAGGAGGCGACGGCGCGGCTGCAGGCGATGCTGGCGGAGGTGGCCGTGGCTGCGGGAGTTTCGCTCGGGCAGGTCACGCGGACTTGCTTCGGGCTGGCGGGCGTCAGCGGTCCCGCGGTTCAGGCCTGGGCGCGGCGGACGGTGACAGCGGTGGTAGCGGGCGAGCTGATCCTGTACGGCGACGAGGAGATTGCGCTGGACGCGGCGTTCGCCGGCGGCCCGGGAATTCTGGTGATCGCAGGCACCGGCTCGAATGCGATCGGGCGGTCGGCGAGCGGCGAGCATTTCGGCGCGGGCGGCTGGGGGCCGGTGCTGGGCGACGAGGGCTCCGGCTACTGGATCGGGCGGGAGTCGATTCGGGCGGCGCTGCGGGCACAGGAGCGGACGGGCGTTGGCGGCGTTTCGAGTTGCCTGCTGCGCGAGATCGAACGGCACTGGGAACTCGGCTCGGTCGCAGAGCTGGTGGCGATGGCCAACCAGCGAACTTTCTCGGGCGGCGCGAGTCCACCGGACTTTGCCGCGCTGGCTCCGGTGGTCGCGCGCTGCGCCGAGCGGGGCGATGCGCTGGCTGCCGGCATTCTCGAGCGAGCCGGCGAGGAGCTGGCGGAGCTGGTGTCCGTGGTATTCCACAAGATGCATGCGGGGTCAACGGAGATTGGCGTGGCGTTTACCGGCAGCGTGCTGGCGCAGATTGCGACGGTGCGAGGAGCGATGGTGGCGCGGCTCGCGGTCGCGGTTCCGAGCGCCCAAGTTCGAGATGCAGCGGTCGATCCGCTGGACGGGGCGTTGTGGCGGGCCCGGCACGGCTGAGCGAGTCCCCAAAATTCCTGGTACTTAGAGTCCTAAAGTACTTCGTCTAAAGGGCTTAAGTCTGGACTTGTCCGGGCTTAGGTCCGGGCAAGTCTGAACTGGGTCTAAGTAGATCCTCCGCTATGCCCATGGTGTGCCCCTCCCCTCCGGGGTACTATTTTTGTCAAAGTCTAGATAGCATTGCGGTTAGACGTTTGTATATACAATTGCTCGTTGATGGTAAACGACTTGCGCGTGCGTATATACGGCTCTGTATAGACTTTTGCTGGTTTTCACCCCTTGAGGTTTGGCAGGCTCCAGGTCCGGTCCGAAACTCGCTCGGGCACCCGTTCGACTTCGCTCAGGGCAGGCTGCTGGGCTCTGTTTGGGCCTTCTTTAATTATATGGGGGGTGTCAAGGATTTGAGGTGGAAAACGAGGCTGGTGACGTGGGAGGGAAAGAGCGAATCACAGAGAACACAGAGGAAAAGAGAGAGCACAGAGGGTTCGGAGGATTATTTTTTGGGGACGGTGAGGGGGATTTCGAGGGTGCCGATTTTGTTGGAGGTGGGGTCGAGGATGCCGATGCGGAGGAAGAGTTGGCCGGAGGGAAGGTCGAGTTGCTGGAAGAAGCGGAATGGACCCTGGATGAATTGCTGGTACTTGTCGTCGCTGAGGGGCATTTTGACGGTCTGGCTCAGACCGGTAACGATTTTGCCGTCGGCGTTGTAGGCGGCGAGGTCGATTTCGAGAGAGGCGCGGTGGGTGCGGTTGGGGCCGCTGGTGAAGGTGATCTGTTTTGCTGGGATGACGTACTGAAAGCCGTAGCGGGTGAGGGGCTTGGATTTGAGCTTGGGGTCGAGGGTGCCGAGAATGGGTGGGTCGGAGGGCTTGGGTGGGATGGTGGAGGGCTCGACCTGGACGTCGAAGAGAAGCTGAGTGGACGTGGGCATGGCTCGGCCCATGGCGAGGCGCATGGTGGCTTCGGGGTCGGGGTGCGAACTGGCGATTTCCGGCAGGGACGCGCCGATGGCGAGAATCGGGGCAGGCCGAACGGCCGTGGGATCGACGGCGACGTAGCTTAGGCGGTAGGCGAGGTGAAGACCGGGCTGGCGGGTCTCAATCCCGATGGAGTGGCGCCTGCCGTCGTATTGGGTGCCTGGAGGGACGTAGCATCGGGCGGGGCGGTATTAAGGCCGTCGAGCAAAAGAATATTGACGGCGCTGCTGGCCGGGGGTGGCTGGAGGTTGGTGTAGGTGTTGGGTGGGAGTTTGGGCAGCGGTTGCACCGGCTGGGTCCCGAACTCTTCGAAGCTGCGGATAGCTTGGGACTTGCCGTCTTCTTTTACGGTGAAGTCGGCCTGGGTGAGGCCGTGGACGGGGTTGCCTTTGGCGTCGGTGACGTTGACGTCGACGACGGTTTCGCGGGCGTAGACCTTGAGGGTGGGGGCGGGGGGTGTGGTCTGTGCGAGTGCGGGGAGGGTGAGGATGAGGATAAGCGAGGTGAGGACCGGTTTGGTGAGACGCATGATTTGCTGCTCCAAATGCGTAAGGAGGATTGAAGCAGATTTGCGGCGGGAATGAAAATGAAAAGGAACAAACGCAAAAGCAGGTTCCCTGCGGGAATGACAAACAAAAGGGAATGACGAACGAAAGGGCGGAAGCAGATTCCCTGCGGGAATGACAAACAAAAGGGAATGACGAACGAAAGGGCAGAAGCAGATTCCCTGCGGGAATGACAAACGAAGGAGCGGGCAAGAAGGACTCTATTGCTTAGGAGGCGCGGGTATGGGGCGGCCAAGCTTGAGCGAGAGGTCTTCCCATGTTGGGTTTATGGATTCGATGATGGCGATCTTCTGGGCACGAGTCCAATGCTTCAGCTCTTTCTCGCGAGCGATGGCGTTCAGAACATATTGGAAGTGCTCGTAGGATGTTGTAGCGAGCGGTGTGGGTTCCTGGCCGGGCTTCTCGGTGGATAGAGAGCCGCCCGGAAAGACCGTTGGTGATTCCGATGTAGAGGTTGCGGGAGCGGCTGGAGAGGATGTAGACCCAGAAGTCGTATTCGCGTCGCATCGGGAGAAGGGTAACAGCGTAGGGGCAAAGACAGAAGCGGATTCCCTTCGGGAATGACAAACAAAAGGGAATGACAAACGAAAGGGCAGAGGCAGATTCCCTTCGGGAATGACAAACAAAAGGGCAAAAGCAGATTCCCTTCGGGAATGACAAACAAAAGGGAATGACAAACAAAAGGGAATGACAAACAAAAGGGCAGAGGCAGATTCCCTTCGGGAATGACAAACAAAAGGGCAAAAGCTAGGTGGGGGTGCGGAGGAGGAGGTAGGTTCCGGCGATGCCGAAGAGGAGGTCGGGGGACCAGGCGGCGAGGATGGGCGGGAGGGTGGCGATGTTGCCCAGGGAGCTGAAGATCAAGGCGATAACCCAGTAGGCGATGGCGACGCCAATGGCGGCGGCGATGCCGACGAGGCCTCTGCGCTTGCCCATGGAGACCGCGAAGGGGACGGCGAGGATGGCCATGACCAGGGTGATGGCGGGGACGGCGAGTTTGTTCTCGAGCTGGACGCTGAGCTTGATGGTGTCGAAGCCGGACTGGCGGAGATCGGCGATGTAGTTGTTGAGTTCGCCGTAGGACATCTCGTCGGAGGGCGTGTCTTCCTTGATGAAGTAGCCGGGCTGCTCCTTGATCTCGGGGAAGGTGGCGACGGGGAAGGTCTGGTAGCCGGCTATGGTCTCGCCAGAGAAGGTGCGCTGCCATCCATTGTCGAAGATCCAGCGGTTGACGTTGGGGTCCCAGCGGACGCTCTTGGCGAAGACGCGGCGCTGGAGGGTAAAGGTCTGAGGGTCGAACTCGAAGACACTGAGGTCGGCGAAGACGTAGCCCTTGGGGTCGAAGGCCTGGTAGTAGAAGATGCGCGCGGGGGCGCCGGCGGTGTCGGTCTGGCCGGAGATCCACTTGCGACCGGCGAGGACGAAGGTCTGGGCGGGCTTGTCTTTGATCTGAGCGCGAAGCTGCTGCTGGCGGCGGTTGGCTCCGGGGAGGTAGTACTCGTCGAAGGCGAAGAGGGCCGAGGCGAGGATGGCGGCGAGGAAGAGGACGGGGACGACGACGCGATAGAGGCTGATGCCGGTGGCCTTCATGGCGGTGAGCTCGGAGGCGCGGTTGAGGGCGCCGAAGGTGATGAGGACGGCGAGCAGCGAACACAGCGGGGTGACGGCGGAGACGATGTAGGGGATGAGGTTGAAGAGGTATTCGCCAACGATGACGAAGGGGGTCTGGTTGCGGATGATGTCGCCCATGAGCTCAAAGAAGGTGAAGATGACGTAGAGCAGGACGAAGGCCCCGAGTGAAAGCAGGAAGTTGGCGGCATAGGAGCGCATGACGTACTCGTCGAGCAGCAGGGGGAAGCTGGTTTTGAAAAGACTGCGCATGCGCTGGACAAGGGTTGGGCTGGGGTAGGCGGGATGGTGTGCGTAGGTGGAGTGGGGGCCGGCCGGGTCGGGGTTGGTGGGTGCGGAGTTTTGTTGCGCGGCGGCGCGGGCGGCGGCATCGCCAGTGGGGCTGGTGAGCCGGGAGAGGGCCGCGGTGATGCTGCTGGGGGCGGCGGCGACGAGTTTCTTGCCGAGGGTTGCGCCGACGGCGTGGAAGAAGTTGAGCAGGACGCCTCCGCCGGCGAGTTGCTGGAGCAGAATGAGGCCGAAGGCGGCGAAGATGAGGTTGGCGGCCCAGACCCCGAGGAACGGCGTCAGCTTGCCGGATTTTGCGAAGGCGACGCCGACGTTGGAGAGGAGGTAGTAGCCAAAGACGAGCAGCAGGGTGAGGACGAAGCCGGTACTCTTGCCGCCGCGCTTGGAGGACAAGCCCAGGGGAACGCCAATGAGCATGAGGACGAGGCAGGCGAAAGGATAGGAGAAGCGGGAGTTGAGTTCGATGCGGGCGGAGCGGATGTCGGCGGCGGGAATGGGGTGGTTGGCGAGGTCGAGGCCGTGCGAGCGCTGCCAGAGCTCGTGGAACGGAAGCGCCTGGAGGCGGGTGTTCGAGCGTGAGATGTGGGTGTCGTCCTGGGTGGCGAGTTGCAGGGGCACGTCGGTGGAGGTGAAGGTGGATATGTCGTAATGGTCGGCGGGGGTGATCTGGTGCTGGCCGCCGTCGATGAGGTGAAGGCGCAGGCTTTGCTGATCGCCGTTGCCGGAACTGGTGACCAGGGCCTGATCGGCGGTGGTGACATTGGGATTTGCGGGTTGGGTGAGGTCGGCGAGGAAGACATGCTTCCAGGTGGGGGCACCGGCGCCGGAACGGACGTCCTGCACGTAGAGGACGTAGTTTTTGAAGTCCTCGTAGAAGACGCGGGGCTGGATTTCGAAGGAAGCCTGCGAGGACTTGAGCTGGTCTTCGAGGCGGAGGAGGTCGGCGGCGCCGTGCGGGGCGAAGTAGAGAGCATTGACGAGGCCGGCGGCGAGGGCGATGAAGGAGAGGATGGAGACGATGCGGACGAAGCTGAAGGCGCCGATGCCGCAGGCACGCATGGCGGTGACCTCGGAGTCGGCGGCGAGGCGGCTGAGGCCGAGCAGGATGCCGGCGAGGACGGCGGTGGGAATGGTGACGGTGAGGGTGTTGGGGAGCAGGTCGCCGAAGATGCGCAGGGCGTCGGTGAGCGAGGCGGAGTCGCGGACCAGGAGGTCGAGGATCTTGTCGAGGTCGCGCATGAAGAGCACGAAGGTGAAGAGGACTCCGCCGAGCAGGGCGTAGGAGGTGACTTCGCGAAGGATGTAGCGGGTGAAGATGCGCATACAAGTGCTGAGTTTGAGTGTAGCGTTTCCATCCCACCCTTGGCGATGAAGCCGCCAGGTGTCAAGGAAAGGCGGTTTCAATTGTGAGCTGTCAGCTATAAGCTATGAGAGGGCGCGACGAGCGGCGAGCCGAATGCGATCAGCAACGTGATGGCAAGGATTCGGCGGCGCATGGCTGAGTATAGCGGGTTTTGACGGAGAGAAGGAGAGAGGCGGGCAGCAAGCAACCTGCCCGCCCCCAAGGTGCGGTCCCTCTTTGCGACAAGCCGGCTGCGATACCTGCCCGGAAGCGAAGCGACCTGGAAGCAGCCGCAGCCGTTCCGGCTAAACGGTCCGCGGCCTGCGGCGCATGGCAAATACTGTACCGAGGAAGCCGGTTCCGAGGAGGATGAGGCTGCCTGGCTCAGGCGTCATCGCGGGAGGCAACGGATCCACCATGAAGATCTGCGGCGTACCGTCGCTGCTGGGCAGTTGACTGCCCGCGACGGGAATGAACACATAATCTCCTGCGAAATCGCTGGCGGGCGCCGCGGCAACGGCCGTGATGGCATTTTGGGCCAGTGTGTGAGCGACGCTGTCAAAGGCTCCGAGGTTGTTGTAACTGGAGTTCGACGCATTGATGTCAGCCGGATCCATGATGCTCCAGATTGCGAACTGGATCTCCGAGGTCAGTGTGGGGTTACCAGTGGCTGCATGGTACTGGTTATAGAGCAACGCGTCTGCGAGATAGTCATCCTCCGTGATCCCAGGGTCGAGTTCGCTGGGAGGGATATCCAAGACGTTGTAGACGTTCACCGTCCAGGTCTCGTTGGTATAGATCTCGCGATTGAAGCTCAGGCAGGACATGGCGACCCCATTGTCAGTGCCGCCGGGGCCGGTGACGGTGAAATCGTAAGGGTAGGTATAGACGCCGTCGATGTTGTTGCCGGGGCCTACGTCGGTCAGGGTTAGGGTGTCGGCTAAGGCGACACGGGGAATGAAGCAGACGAGCGAGAGAGACAAGGCAATGAGGGAGGATTTGAAGCGCATGGGAGTTACTCCTGTGGCCCGGGGCCTATGATCTGTCGAAGCAAAGCCAGTTACTGCCAATCAACCCGGCTGAAGCCGGCAAGCGAAACAACTTGCAACTTACTAGGCAAATGGTTGCACACCTTTCCAGCGATGCCTAGCAATAAAATCAACGAGTTACGATTGCCCAGTGGGGCTAGTTACCTGTGGGTGCCGACCGGATTACTGGGTTGCGGGATTGATAAACAGCTGGGGGTATGCAGCCGAATTTCGGCTTGGGACGCACGAAGAGTGCAGTATCACAGGCTATGAATTGCAAGAGGCTAGTGAGGGTGCGGTTGCTCGGAGCCCGGCTTGGGAGGGATGCGGTCGGGGCAGTCGCCCTCGATGCAGACACAGCGCAGAATGCCGCAGAGGACGGCGAGGCCGATGCCGGCAACGAGGAAGATAATGCCGCTGGAGAGGCGGCCGGTGAGGTACGGGTACAGGAAGATGGCAACGCCCGCGTAGATGAGCACGGTGAAGATGTTGCGGAGGGTGCATCGAGACATGGCGTGCCTCCCTGTGCGGGTCAGTCTACTGTATAGACGCTGAGGGAGGCTATAGAGATTTCTTGGGGGGGGACGCGGTAATTGTGGGTGATATGGAGAAAGGGCCCGGGGAAACCCAAGGCTAAAGCCTTAGCAGCCCGTGGTTAAAGTCGGCGGTTGATGCAGCACAAGACTGGATTCAAAGCGTCTAACGAGTATGGCGATGGGCAGGCGGGAAGATCAGCAAACGCAGGAGCTTTTGTGGATTGCGCAC
>Ga0224555_1001043_pt1 | contig 40980 bp, 37 predicted proteins | sample 714S23034metaG_FD_180687 | JGI IMG/M metagenome (GOLD analysis project Ga0224555, IMG submission 180687) | Peat soil microbial communities from Stordalen Mire, Sweden - 717 S2 30-34 | ecosystem: Environmental > Terrestrial > Soil > Wetlands > Peat | place: Sweden: Norrbotten County, Stordalen... | reverse complement strand
AGCTCAAACCAGCCATGAACTCTACCAGGCCATCAGAAACGCACTACCGCAAATCTCCACAGAAAACGCCACAGCATGGTTCAGAACTTGTCAGAACTGGGTACAGCTAGCATGATATTGCTCTAGCCCGCATTTCTCACCACAGCCTGCCGACCGTCGTCGTCGGGCATTTTCTCGCTGCACTTCTGCAGATTTACGCCGGTTGCCTTCCTTGCAGCGGTTTTCCGGGCGGTGTTTTGAGCGCAGTTTGTGCGGTTGCAGGTTTTTGCGCATGGCTCCGCCCGACGAGCCTGCTCTGAGTGTGGAAGTCGAAGTTGGCAACTGCATTCGTGGCTTCAACAACGCAACGCGCGCCAGGCCTCGACGTAAATTTCTTTCCACGGGCATCGACCGCAGCGGATGCTCGACGCGGTCTGCAGCGCGCTTGTCGGTGAAGCAGCCCGCGAGGCGGAGCAGGTTGATTTTGCGCTCGGCTTCGCGCAGCAGCAACGCGCCGCCGTCGCTGGTAATCTGGCCGCCCGTGAAACCCGCCTCCACGCGACGCGAAAAATGTGCTTCAAATGCGAACGATTCTTGGTTACACTCTGTCATGGATAAGGTCTCCGGCTGGGTGTGAAAACTACTTCTGTCAAAGCAGTTATGACACACAATCGAAGGCCTTTCCAGCTATTTGTTGAATGTTTCTAAAACTCGATACTGACGCTGTGGTGAGAAATGCGGGCTAGGGCTTGTTGACAGGGTCGATTATCGCCGGCCAGACGGCGGCGCGGCCGTAGATCCGCGGACGACAAGGCTGGTGGAAACCAGAAATTCGCGCTGCATCTTGGGGTTGCCGGCTTCTTCGACCTGCTGGCGAAGGGCCTCGAAAGCCGCTTGCGCCAGATCGAAGCGGGATAGGCGGACGGTGGTGAGCGGCGGCAGCGTGAACTCGGCAAAGTCGATGTCGTCCAGGCCGATGACCGAGAGGTCGTCAGGCACACGCAAGCCCTCTATGAAGGCGGCTCGCAGCACACCGATAGCGGTCACATCGTTCGAACAGAGGATGGCAGTGGGGCGAGTGGAGAGATTCTGCAACTTTCCATAGCCCTCCACGCCGCCCTTGAGCGTGTGGCCGCACTCGATCACCCAACTTGGCTCGATAGCGACTCCACTAGCCTGCATCGCCGAGCGATAATCGTTTTCGCGGGTGATGGCCGAGTGCAGCTTGTGTGGCCCGGCGAGAAAGGCAATCTTGGAGTGGCCCAGTTCAACCAGGTGCCTGATGGCCGCGTGAATACCGGTGCTGTAGTCCAACAGGATGGTGCTGACTTTTGCCTCTTCCAGACGAAACTCGGCAAGCACCATTGGAATGTCGCGATGCACCAGATCGTCAAGGACCGGCTCTTCCGCACCAAAACAGAGTACGGCCACACCCTCCACCTTGCGCTCCAACATACGGCGGACGCAGTTGGCCAAAATGGCTGGGTCGCTATTCGAGGAACTGATCAGGATCTCGTATCCGTTGGCGATCGCGACCTCTTCAAAACTCTGGATCAGTTCGGGGAAGAAAGGGTTGGTAATGTTTTCAACGATGATGCCGAAAAGACGGCTGCGACCGGAAACGAGGGCGCGCGCCTGGGAATTTGGAAAGTAATTCAACTGCTCGATCGCCTGCCAGACACGCTTGGAAAGACGCTCCCTCACTGCCGAAGAGCCGCTGATCGTTCGCGAGACGGTGGCGATGGAGACCTCTGCGAGGGCTGCGACGGTGCGTATATCAGGCGTCTTGACAACTGCTTTGCGCGTAGCTTTTCGAACCACGAACCGTTTCTTTTCCATACGGGATTAGTATGAGCCGGAATTTCCATTTTGCTTTCCCGGCTACTTCATTATACCGGCAGTTGTCGCTGCTGCAATCTTTTTCTGCATTCGTTCCAGAGCCAAAGAACCGGACGCGCCCGGGAGAGCCTTTGCCAGAACCAAAAGGCCATGATTTGCGCCATTTAGAGGCGATTTCTCAGGCCGTCCAAAGCCTACGAAATAACATTTCATCTTCAGGTCCTCGTTGCGCCGGCGTGCCTAAAGCCTGGCTGTGGATAGGCGCAAGTCCGCTTGCGACACGCCAATGCTGGGGCGAACCCCAGTGTGTCCTGAGAAACGCCACGTAGAATGAATTCTGGATTGTAGCCAAATTACCAGAGCAAGCCGGCAGCTTCCGAGAGAAGGCTTTCGTGCCGCCCGCTGATCAGAGTTGCAAGTCGGTCGAATGTTTCGAGCGCATCCATAGCTTCTTGCTCAGTCTCGGCAGGCGGAAGATCGAAGCTCTTCTCGATGTCATGCCCGAAGTTGCTCAGACGATCAATCAGCTTCGTATATTCCTTGACCGTCGTATCCACGTCGATGTCCAATTTGTCTCGAACGAAGTCGTCGTGAAGCGGACCTTGAACCGCGAACTTTGCGCGTTGCGCTCGCGTGACCCCATTCTTTTCACGAAGTTCAGTATTTTGCACGAACCACTCGCATTGCCTGACCTGCTCCTTGGGTGCAAGATGCTCTAGCCAGATGCGGCCGAGTTCGCGCATGGCGAATGCAAAATTATTGAAACGCAGCGGGTTGTTCTCCGAATCGAACCCTTGGACCGCCGCGTCGAATATCCTGTGCTCGATCTCGACTTTGAAATGTTGCCGAACTTCATTGGTCAGACTTTCCTCTGCGAGTCTCATATGGACTTGTCACCCTGTAAATATCCCCCGGCAGAGCCGGGGGCTTTACGGTGTGAGCCGCTCAAAGCGGCTTGAGCGGGGTCGCTAACGCGGCCCCGACGTGATTGAGACCGCCTTTCGGCGGCTACTTCCACATCTTCAGTTGGTCCAGACGCTTGTCCTCAACTTCCTGATTGCGGATATATTCGCGGATCACCGTTTCGTCGCGTCCCACGGTTGACACGAAATAGCCGCGCGCCCAGAAATGCTGACCAGCGAAATTCTGCTTGTGCTCGCCATAGGTCCGGGCCAGATGAATCGCGCTCTTACCCTTGATGAAGCCCACCACTTCAGACACCGCATACTTGGGCGGAATCGAAAGCAGCATGTGCACATGGTCGGGCATCAGATGGCCTTCCAAAACCCGGCTCTCCTTCTGCTCGGCCAAACGCCGGAACACTTCGCCCAAGTGCTGCCGCAGCCCTTCATACAGCACTCTGCGACGACATTTGGGGATGAATGATACGTGGTATTTGCACTCCCATACGGAGTGGCTTAAACTCTCCAATTGGTCCATCCGGTTTCTCCTTGACGTGTGCTTTGGTCGGCTCACATCTGGAGTTTCTTGGATGGACTCCCGTAAATGTCAAACTGCTACTGCCACCCCGGCAGAGCCGGGGGATCTCCTCTCCCTTTAGAATAAGGCTTTAATGCAGCTTCAGATTATTCGTAAGTCGCCAAGGCTCCGCCGATCAGCTTCCGCGGAATTCTGGGTTTACGCCAACAGCCCTGTTGACTCAGGGAGCATCCCTCGATGGCAGGTGGTCGTCGGTGAGTTCACCGGCGATTTGCCGTCAAACGAGAATCATATCCAGCGACATGGGCGTTTATGAGGATCTACTGGCGAACACGCAAAACACAAACTCCTGTTTCGGCGGCGGTAGTCGCTCGGGCGTGACTTCTCACTGAGAGCGGATGGAAGACCGATCGTTGACGAAGCGGACGTGGTCCTGCCAACGATGCCACACAGATCGGTACTCAGCCAAACCCTAGGGGCCTTTCGGCAGCTCCATATTGTGCCAAATTTCAATCAGCCACGTGTCGTGATCCCGGACAGCGACCCATGAAAGGATGCCCGTCCGAGTTCCCCAGGGCGAACCATCAGGTGCTATTGCTCCTTCCTGTTGCCAGCGCACATCGACAGCAGCCACGTCTGACGTCACCATCCGGATACTGGTGTTCAGTACTGTAAGGCGCGCATGGTAGAACGACGGAGTATTCGGAAAACGAGTTGGAGAGAATAACCGTGCGTGGAAAGCTTCAATGGCGGTTCGGCCTTTTACGAATGTCCCGACTGGGTTGGTGAACTCCCCATCCTCGGTAAAGCAGGCACTGAATCCCTTGGCGTCTTTCGCGTTGGTCGTCGTAATGAAGGTGTTGACTAGAGCTTGCAGAGCAACGCGGTTAGGATCGGGCGCTGTAGTCTGGGCCAGAAGCGGCAGTGAACAACCGAGAAGCAAGGTGAGCACAATTCGTCGATTCATCATGGTTGAACTATGCCATGATGCAGTACTTTTTGCACCTTAACAAAACCTTGACAAGTAGACTGGAGAAGGAGGGATCGTATGCGAGTCGCTTTCGGGCAGTTCGTCGTCGATACTCAGGTTGAACTCCTGTGGAAGGGCGGCGTCGAGGTGCGGCTACGCGATCAGCCGCTGCAGATTCTGCTTGCCCTTTTGCGCCATCACGGCGAGGTGGTGTCGCGCGATACGCTCCGCCAGCAACTCTGGGGCAACAGCACCTACGTGGATTTCGACAACGGATTGAACACGGCGATCAGCCGCCTGCGAGAGGTGTTGGAGGACGACCCCGCGAATCCGACATGGATCGAGAGAGTCCCAAAACGCGGCTACCGTTTCATCGGTTCGCTGCCACGCTCTGCGGCGGTCGCGGCGTACCTTAAAGGGCACCACGTCATCTCACCCCACACGCCGGAATCCATGCAGAAGTCGCTTGCCTTCTTTCAGGAGGCAATGGACCTTGATTCGTCTTATCCACTGCCTTATCACGGAGCCGCCTTGACTTGCATCTTGCGTTGCCTGCTGGACGATCTGCGTCCTCGCGAAGCGCTTGCAAAGGCAGACGAATATCTTCAGCAGGGATTGCGTTGCCCCCAAAAGTCCGGCATGGTGTACAACACACTCGCCATGTTGCGGACGTTTGAGCGGCGATGGGATGAAGCGAACGAGGCGAGCCGCGAAGCTATAGCGCTGGAACCCGACAATCCCCATGTGCGAATGATCCGGGCGCAACTGCACAGTTGTCGCAGGCGGCATGACGAGGCGATCCATGAAGCGACTACCGCTACAGATCTAGACCCGGTGCATGCGCGCGCCCATATGCATCTGACAATGGCCTTCTATTACGCGCGGGAATGGGAAGCGTGCGTTCGCGCTGGCAGAGCGGGAATGGACGTATGCCCTGATGTCTATATCGGCATCTACACCTCGCTGGCTCTTTTAGAACTCGACAGGCCCGAGGAAGCGTTACAGCTCAACCTGCAGAACAGGCATTCCGGAAATCTTCAGGCGGTCGAGTTGGCTTTCAACTCCTATATCGCAGCCAAAGCAGGGGTACGGGACGAAGCCGTTACTGCCTTGGCGTTCCTCAAGCAGAGTCGCGAGCATAGATATGTTCCCGCCATCACCCTTTGTTGGCTCGAACTTGCGCTCGGTCAGGATGATTCCGCCATGGATTGGTTGCGGACGGCATGCCGCGATGCTGAACCCTATCTAGCCTGGGCAGATATCGCTCCAATGTATGACCGCCTGCGAACGCGTTTCGACTACGGCAGTGTCGATAGTCTTCTCGCTGTGCGAGACTAGCCCGCCGCGAGCCTCACCCCGTCAGTAACGATAAGTCGGCTAGTGACCGCCGATCCGTCTGAGCATAATCCTCGGTTGACGACATCAGCCCAATACGCTCAGCGAGCGTGCATTAGGGGGCGATAGTCAGATCGATCCTCGTAAACGCCGATGTCGCCAGAATCGATTCTCGGTAGATGTCCGATCGCCTTGGCATGAACTTTATCCAGCCTATTCACTCCGGCCCTACGGGACGGGGTGGATGGGGGTGACCGCTGACCCAGGACTGCGCTGCGCTGGTCCTGGGCTATTTTCACTTCTCCCTACGGGAGAACCAATGTGGGCTGTTCTCGCTTCTCCCTGCGGGAGAAATGTCGCAGAGTGTTTCATCCCATCGCGGGTCAGCGAAGCCGGTGGGAACTCGAAAGAAACAAGCGTGGACCGGGAGGTCCACGCTACAGCCTGCCGGGAGGCCGGCGCTACAGTTTTATGTCCATAAGTCGGCGAATTGTCCGTGCCATCCTTGTACAATTCTGGCATGAGACGAAAAGCCTCCTTCTTGATTCTTCCCACGCTTGTCTTTGCCGCCTGCACTGGCTCGGCGCTGTTTGCGCAGAGCCCGCTGCCGACCACCTCAGCGGAAGACCGCGCCCTGGCACGTGAGATTTTCAAGGAACTGATCGAGATCAACACCACGGACACGCCGCTGGGAAACGTGTCCACTGCAACCGCGGCCATGCAGAAGCGCTTTCTGGAGGCGGGATTTGCCGCCGAGGACGTTCGTCTGCTGGGACCGGATGCACGCAAACAAAATCTGGTCGTCAGGCTGCGGGCAGCTGCTCCGACAACGCAAAAGCCCGTTCTCTTCCTCTGCCACATGGACGTGGTCCAAACTCTGCGTTCCGACTGGTCCACCGACCCCTTCCAGTTTGTGGAGAAGGACGGCTACTACTACGGGCGGGGCACGCAAGATATGAAGGAATCCGACGCGGCGCTGGTGGCCACCTTCCTGCGCCTGCACCGGGAGGGCTATAAGCCCCGTCGCGACCTGATTCTGGCGCTGACAGCCGACGAGGAGGGCGGTCAGTTCAACGGAGCCGAGTGGCTTGTGCAGCAGCATCGAGAACTGGTGGACGCGGCCTACGTGATCAATCCAGACGCGGGCGGCGTGGAACTGGACCATGGGCGCGTGGTGGTAGCCGACGTAGAGGCTACGGAGAAGGTCTACTCGGATTTCCAAGTTACGGCAACGAATCGCGGGGGGCATAGCTCGCTGCCCCGGCCCGATAACGCGATCTATGAGCTGACCGCGGCATTGAACAAACTGGCAGCGTACTCCTTTCCATTTGAGTTGAACGACGTAACACGCACCTACTTCAAGAACCTTGTTGGACAGGAGAAGGGCCAAACTGGCAGCGATCTTCGAGCGATTCTGGCCTCGCCGCCCGATTTGTCCGCAGCCGAGCGGCTCAGCACCGATCCCAGCTTCAACTCGAACTTCCGTACCACGTGCGTTGCGACGCGGCTCAACGCCGGGCACGCTAACAACGCCTTGCCGCAGACGGCCCAGGCCATCGTGAATTGCCGCATTTTTCCCGGCCATTCACCGGAGGCGATCCGGCAGCAGTTGATTGGTCTTTTCAACGACGCAAACTTGAGCGTGAAGTACGTCTCGAACGGCGTGATCTCCGACATTGCCCCGGAGCGCAAGGCCATGGTCCCGCCTGCTCCGATCGCGGAAGTGTTCGAACCTCTGACGCGGCTGACACAGACGATCTGGCCGGGAACGTCGGTGACTCCAGAAATGGAAAACGGGGCCAGCGACTCGATCTACTTCACCGAAGCTGGAATTCCCTGTTACGGCTACTCAGCGATTGCGTTAGAGCGCGACGACATCCGCGCTCACGGGCGAGACGAGCGGCTGCCTGTCGATTCTTACTGGAAGTCGCTGGACTTCTTCTATTCGTTTGCCAAGGCTCTGGGTGGAGAGCGCTGACCCAGGACTGCGCTTCGCTCAGGATGACAGCGGAGAGGGTGGGCGCCCATAGTCTTGTTAGAATCAAGAGCATGACACTCACAGTCCAGGAGCGCGCGCGGCGCATCAAAATCATTCTCTTCGACGTTGACGGCGTTCTGACCAACGGCGGCATCTGGATCATTCCTGTTCCGGTGGCCGGGCCGGACGGGGCCGTTACTAGAATGATCGAGGCCAAGGGCTACAGCGCGCACGATGGCGCGGGCATGACGCTGGCGCGGCTGGGCGGCATGAAGGTGGGCATCATTACCAAGCGCATCAGCGAAACGGTGGCCCTGCGCGCGCGCGACCTGAAGCTGGAATTCGTCTACCAGGGCGAGGCCTTCAAGATGCGCCCGGTGCGCGAGATTATGGAGCGAGAGGGCGTCACCCTCGACGAGATCGCCTTCGTGGGCGACGACGTGATCGACCTGGCGGTGATGCGCCAGTGCGGATTTGCGGTGGCCGTGGCCAATGCGCGGGAGCAAGTCAAAGCAGAAGCCCATTACGTGACTCCGCACAAAGGTGGCGAGGGCGCGGGGCGCGACGCAATTGAGTTTATCCTCGAAGCCAAGGGATTGCTGGAGAAGTGCATCGAGGCATCCATTGACGAAAGCAATCCACTTCCGCCTTCGCTGGACATCGGCAAGGGCGGGGATTTGGCCGACGCGCATTTCAGTTCCACGCAACCCGGAGAAAGCCAGTGAGATTTTGGGACGTGGTGATCGTCACGGCCTCTTCGGCGCGTCAGGCGGGACTCTACCGCGATGAGATTGAGCGGCGGCGGCTCTCCGGGACGCTGCCGGAGGAGACGGAGTTCCTGGTGGTCCCCGATCCCGACGACCGCAGAGTGGGCAGCGGCGGCGCGACGATTCACGCGCTGGGCATTCTGGGCAAAGACCGGGAGTGGTGGGGCTGTCACCGGGTTCTGCTGGTTCACTCGGGCGGCGATTCACGCCGGCTGCCGCAGTACTCGCCGGGGGGCAAGCTCTTTGGCGTGCTGCCTTCGCGCACGCATCCGCGCGGGACAACGACGGTCTTCGACGAGACGCTGGCGCTTTCGGCGGCGTGGGCGGAGAGAATTCCCAACGGCCTGCTGGTGGCCTCCGGCGACGTGGTGTTGCGCTTTGACGCGAGCCAGGTGGAGTGGGACCGTCCAGGGGCAACGGGCGTCGCGATGCGGCTGGATGCGGAGACGGGAAGCCATCACGGCGTTTATGTGGTGGGAGCCGGGGACCAGGTTTATACCTTTCTGCAAAAGCCGACACCGGCGGAGGTGAAGGCCGCGGGTGGAATGTTCGAGGATGGACGGGTTGCCGTCGATATTGGCTTGCTGCGCTTTGATGCCGATTTGACCGCGGCGCTGACAGGTTTGGCGCGATTCAGAAGGCTGCCGGCGGTTGATCTTTACGATGAAATCACGCGCGGACTGACAGGCCAATGGAAGCCGAAGAACGGCGCGGGAACCTTCTGGAGAAAGCTGGAGAGAATTCTGCGCGGCCCAGAGTGGCCAGCGGCGTTTCACTGCGCGGTGGTGGAGGGCGAGTTCATTCATGCGGGGACGACGCGCAACTTCCGCTCTCTGGCGGCGGCCTCGGGCGGAGTGCTGGACAGCGCGATCGGCGGCGCGTGCAAGGCCGGTCATGAAGCCGTGATTCTGGAATGCGACCTGGAGGGGGATGTGCGCGCCGGCCGCGGCGCCATCCTGCATGGACTGACGGGGTTGAGCGGGGCGGTGGAGGTTCCCGAAGAGACTGTGGTTCATCAGTTGCCGGTGGAAGCGGACGGCGGCAACGGCTGGGTAATTCGCGTCTACGGCGTCGAGGACGATGCCAAGCAGGCGCTGGTGAACGCCACCTGGTTCAACCGTCCGATTCTGGAAACGCTTGCTCTGCTGGGGTTGGCGAGCGAGGAGGTTTGGGGCGCGGAGGAAGCGCCGACGCTGTGGAACGCCCGGCTCTTTCCCGTGGCGACGCCGGACGAGGCCTGGGCCTGCGCGCGGTGGATGATGGGCTACGCGAGCGGGTACGGAGTTGCCCAGTGGCGCTTGTCGCGGCGGCTCTCGCTGGCGGAGAGCGCGCAGTGCGCCGATGGGAAGGCTCTGGCCGAGGCGCGCAACCGCCGTTTGCAGGGAATTTGGCAGGAGACGGTCGTCGAGTTGGCGGAGTCAGGCACGGACCTGCGGCCGCTGCTGGCCAACCTGCCCGGATTGGCGCCAGCCGCCGCCGCGGGACGCTCACTGAGAGCGCGCGCCAATCAGTTGCGCAAGGGGCGCGCGGAGGAGCTGACTCATGCGGCCAGCCTGCTGATGCAGGCCGAGCGCTTGCTGGAGCGCGCGGGCTTTGAGCAGGAGGCTGGGCTGGCGCGGGCCGAGGCCTTCACCTGCATTCAGGATGCGGTGCGCGAAGGGACAGCCGGGGATGCGAAGGTCGCGCCGTCCGCCTGGCGCTCCGAGCGGGTTCACGTCTCCGCGCCGCCGCGCATCGACCTGGGCGGAGGCTGGAGCGACACGCCGCCCTTCTGCTTCGACTGGGGCGGCACGGTGCTGAATTGCGCGCTGGAAATCGACGGCGCTTATCCAATTGAAACGGAGATCAGGCGCATCGACGAGCCGGTGATCCGCTGCCACGCCGACGGTCTTGGGGCGATGGCCGAATTTCGCAATGCTGAAGAGCTGCTGGAGCCGTGCGGTCCGGGGAGCGTCTTTTCGATTCCGCGCGCCGCGCTGGGGCTGCATGGCCTTCCGGTGAAGGGGCAGCCGCTGCACAAGACTCTTGCGGAGCTGGGCGGGGGGGTGGAGATTCGCTGCCGGGTGGGGTTGCCGATCGGCTCGGGGTTGGGGACGAGCAGCATTCTGGCGGCCACGGTGATCCGCGCGCTGGCGGTGATCTCGGGGCGCGAAGTGGGCGATCATGCTCTTTCGCAGGCGGTGATGCAACTGGAGCAGCGCATGACCACCGGCGGCGGCTGGCAGGATCAGGCGGGCGGCATCTTTCCCGGCGCCAAGCTACTGATTACCGGACCCGGCTTGCGGCAGCGGATTCGCGTGCAGCCGGTGACCTGGACGGAAGCGCGGAGAGCCGAGTTCTGCCAGCACATGGTGCTTTACAATACCGGCATTCAGAGGGTCGCCAAGGACCTGTTGCGGCAGGTGGTCTCGCGTTATCTGGCGCGGGAGACGGCGACGATTCAGGTGCTGCACAGCATCAAGACGCTGGCGGTGGAGATGTCCTACGCGATGGCCGAGGGCGACTGGAAGCATCTGGGCGAGTTGCTGGACCGGCACTGGCAACTGAATCAGGTGCTCGATCCGCATACGGCCAATGCGCCGATCAACGCGATTCTCGAACGCGCCCGGCCGTTTATCTACGGCGCCAAGCTGGCCGGGGCGGGTGGGGGCGGCTTTCTGATGCTGCTGGCGCGCACTAAGGAGGCGGCTGGGGCGTTGCGCGCCGCGCTTTCGCACGAGGCCGGCGCGGTGGTGCCTTACCGGATTGCCGAGGAGGGGTTGCGGGTGCAAACTCATGGCGACTGAGCGGAAACGAGCGGTGGCGCTGTTGAGCGGGGGGCTGGACTCGGCCACGGTGCTGGCGATTGCCCGCAGCGAGGGCTATGAACTGCACGCGCTCTCCTTTTCTTATGGCCAGCGGCACATTGTTGAACTCGATGCGGCGCGGCGCGTGGCTTCTGCAATTGGCGTGGCCGACCATCGGATTGCGAAGATCGACTTGCGGGTCTTCGGCGGCTCGGCGCTGACGGGAGATTTCGCGGTTCCCAAGGGGCGCACGGCGGACGAGATGAGCCACGATATTCCCATCACCTATGTTCCGGCGCGCAATACAATTTTTCTCTCCTTTGCGCTGGCGTGGGCGGAGGTGCTGGGTTCGAGCGACATTTTTATTGGCGTGAATGCGCTGGATTATTCGGGCTATCCGGATTGCCGCCCGGAGTTCATTGCAGCCTTTGAGAAGATGGCGAATCTCGCGACCAAGGCCGGAGTCGAAGGCCGTCAGGCGCTTGTGGTTCATACGCCGCTGATCGCGCTGACCAAGGCGGAGATCATTCGCAAGGGAATCGCGCTGGGCGTGGATTACGGGCTGACCAGCAGTTGCTACGATCCTTCAGCGTCTGGCGAGCCTTGCGGAGAATGCGATTCGTGTTTGCTGCGGAGGAAGGGATTTCGGGAGAATGGGATCGAGGATCCGCTACGGTACCGAGCTTCTAGCTTCTAGCTACTAGCTATTAGTTTTTCTGTGTAGAGGTTCGGATTCGCGCAAAACGAGCTAGCAGCTAGAGGCTAGTAGCTAGGAGCTTGTTTTCATGAGCTACGCGGTCAAGGAAATCTTTTATACGCTGCAGGGGGAGGGCGCGCAGGCGGGGCGCGCGGCGGTTTTCTGCCGCTTTGCCGGCTGCAACCTCTGGTCGGGACGGGAGAGCGATCGGGCGGCGGCGATCTGCCGGTTTTGCGACACGGAGTTTGTGGGCTTGGATGGGCCGGGCGGCGGCAGGTTTGACTCCGCTGTTGCGCTGGCGGCGGCCATTGAGCGCGCATGGCCGGCAAACTCCGCGCTGGGCAAGCGTTTCGTCGTTTGCACCGGCGGCGAGCCGCTGCTGCAATTGGATGGGGAGCTGATCGCCGCGCTGCACAAGTGTAATTTTGAGATTGCCGTTGAAACCAACGGAACGATTCCCGCGCCGGACGGAGTGAACTGGATCTGCGTCAGCCCCAAAGCCGGAGCCGAACTCGTGCAGCGCAGCGGCGATGAGCTGAAGCTGGTCTATCCTCAACAGGGCTTTGAAGTTGCGGAATTTGAATTGCTGGCTTTCCGGCATTTTTTCTTGCAGCCGATGGACGGGCCTGATCGCGCGGCCAATACCGCGCTTGCGCTGCGCTATTGCCTGGAGCATCCGCAGTGGCGATTGAGCCTGCAAACACACAAGATTCTCGGCATTCCATAGCTCCGGCGAGCTTCGTTTTGGACTCCCGGCAGGAAAATGCCCCAATCTGCCGCGACGCGCAAGCCCAATGGCAATTAGAATCGTCTTTATAGTAGGCAGAGTTGCTCCCACCGGCTGCCTGCATTGCCTCCCGGCTTTTGGACTTGGAAGTTCTTCGCCAGATGGCCCGGCTGAAGAGGCATGGAATCCCCAGGATGATGACAAAAAAACTGCGTTTGCTGCCCCTCGGTCTCGTCTTTGCCGCCGCCAGCACCTTCGTGCTGCCGGCCAGGCTCTCCCACGCCCAGACCACCCCCGCCCCGATCGCTCCGGGAAGCACGGCTCCGGCCTTGCCGGAGACAGCCGCTCCAGCGCAGGGCAGCCCTGCCAAGACGCCTGCCGCCAGCCCGATCAAGATTAATGCAGTGAAGGCGGACGAAGCGGCCAAGGCCGCCGGCTCCGCCGCGCCGCTGCCGGATCGCGCCCAGTCGTATTATCATGCGGCGCTGGCCAGTGCTTACGAAGAAAAGGCCGTCAGCGAGGGCCGCCAGGAGCTTATTACGCGGGCCATCGAGGAGTACAAGCTGGCGCTGAACGCCGACCCCGCTTCGCCGCAGTTGAACCTTGCGCTGGCCGACCTGTACTTCCGCTCCGGCCACACGCGCGAGGCCGAGAACGCGGCGCGGGAGCTGCTGAAGAGCGCGCCTGACAATGTTGACGCGCACAAGCTGCTGGGGCGCGTCTATCTGCGCACGCTGAGCGATGGGCGAAACGCCCCCTCCTCGGCCTCGCCCGCCGGCAACGTGCTGGACCAGGCGATTGCCGAGTTCGAAAAGATCGTCGCGCTGGATCCCCGGAGCGTGGATGAACGCATGGTTCTGGGCCAGCTTTACACCGTCAAGCATGACGCGAAGAAGGCCGAAGAGCAGTTCAAGACCGCGAAAGCGATTGAACCCGACTCGGAGGAGGTGGTGCTGAATCTGGCCCGCCTGTACGCCGAGAGCGGCGACTATGATCATGCCGCCAAGGAGATCGAGGCGGTTGCGGTCGCCGACCGGACGGCCAAGATGGAGGCTGCGCTGGGCGCGGCCTACGATCAACTGAAGCGGCCGAAGGAAGCCATCGCGGCCTATCAGCGCGCCTCCGACATGGAGCCGGGCGACCTGCGCACGCTGGATGCGCTGGCCCAGGCGCTGCTCGCCGACAACCAGCTCGATGAGGCGCTCAAGCAGTACCAGGAGCTGGCCGCGGAGGACCCGGAGAACTCCAGCGCTCTGGTTCACATCGGCGAGATTCAGCGCCGCCAGGGAAAGTATGAGGATGCGCTGGCGACCATTCGCAAGGCGCGCAAGATCAAGCCGGAGGATCTGGAAGCCGGCTACAACGAGGGACTGCTGCTGGACGTGCTGGGCCGCTACGACGAGGCCGCCGCGGCCTACGAGAAGATGGTAGACCTGACATCGCACGCCAACGGCGCCTACAAAGAGGATGAAAAGGACAACCGCGCCATCTTCCTGGAGCGGCTGGGGATGGTCTACCACGAGCAGAACAAGACGGCCGAGGCCATTGCCACCTACCAGAAACTGATTGACATGGGCGGCGAGCCGGCGGTGCGCGGCTACCAGTTCCAGGTGGACACCTGGCGCGACGCCCGGCAGTTTGACAAGGCGGTCGAGGTGGCGCGCAAGGCGGTCGAGGCCAACCCCAAGGATCGCGACCTGAAGCTGATGCTGGCTGGGGAGCTGACGGACCTGGGCAAGACCGAGGAAGGGCTGGCGATGGCCAAGGGGCTGCTGGCCAACACCGCCGACGACCGCCCGATCTGGGTGGCGCTGGGCCAGATGTGCGTGCGCGCGCATCGCTGGAAGGAGGCCGAGGATGCCTTCGACAAGGCCGAGGCGCTGACCACTAAAACTGACGAGAAAAAAGCAAAGGAGGAGCGCACCACTCTGCTCTTCATGCGGGGCGAATGGGCGGAGCGGCAGAAGCACTACGAGCCGGCCGAGCAGTTCTTCCGCCAGGCGCTGGAGCTGGACCCGGAGAGCGCGATAACGCTGAATTACCTGGGCTACATGATGGCCGACAAGGGCAGGCAGTTGCCCGAGGCTCTCAAAATGATTCGCAAGGCCGTTGAGCTGGAACCGATGGACGGCGCCTACCTGGATTCGCTGGGCTGGGTGTACTTCAAGATGGGCGAGTATGAGCTGGCCGAAGAGAACCTGCGCCGGGCCGTCGAGCGCGATTCCAGCGACCCCACGGTCCACGACCACATGGGCGAGCTCTACGCGAAGACCGGGCGCATCCGCCTGGCCGCCCAGCAATGGGAGATTTCGCTGGCGCAGTCTGCCAAATCGGCCGCGGCCGACGTGGAGCCGGCCGAAGTGGCCAAGGTGCAGAAGAAGCTGGAATCGGCGCGCGTGAAGCTGGCCAAAGAGGAGAGCGCCGTCGGCGTGGGCAAGCCGGAGTAGGGGCGGCAGACTCCCAGGTCTATAAATCCAGCCTGCGCCACCCGACCCATCTTGATGGTATTTCCAAGATCGGCCACCCGCCTATCTGGCTTTCATTGGCTCAGCGGATCGGATGAGAATTTCCTGGGTTCCAACCTTCCGTGTGCTCCAGTCGAAGACTCCCGCCTCCAGGAAGAGCGCTGTGTCGGACAGGTCGATTTCCAAATGGGCCTGGATGCCGGTGCCTTGCGCTGCTGCGTAGGACTCCGGGCTGAGGTCGAGGACCAAGGTTCCGCCCGCCCCTTTGAGCGCAGTTCCGTAGCGCTCATAAGCCACCAGCCCGAAGCGAAGCTGGCCTTTGTAATTGCCTTCAGGATTGAGCGTCAGATTTACGTCTTTTGCGCGCACATTGAAATCGACGAGGTAACGAGTGAGCGGTTTGACCTCGCCGCCAGCCGGCTGGGCATCGAGAGCGGGCTGAGGGTTGGCTGGGATCGCGCGCACGATGAAGGCAATTTCTGTCGAGGTATGCATACCTCGCACCAGTAACGGACGCAGCGGATCAGATGCCGACTTCGGCTCGGGCGCGGTGGAGACGCCGGCGGCGGATGGAGCTGTTGCGATTGGGGCAGGTGCGGTGGATGGGGCTGGTGAGGTGGATGAGGTTGCGACAGGCGGCTCCGCGCCGGGGACGGGGCGCAGCGCAGGCTCGGGTTCAGGTGCGGGAGCCGCTTCGCCCGGCGCTGGCGGAGCCGTGATCCCGGCAACAGAAGCAGGCGAATCCCCCGCCGGTTCCGTGCTATCCGCGGACAAGATGCGCATCTCGGAGGTCAAGCGGTGATACTTTTCAAACGCGACATCGTTCAGAAAGGTCTTGACCGGCCCCGGACCACTCGCGTGCGGCGCCGTCGAAGCGCTTGGGGAACGGACCAGCGAAAGGGCAACGCTTTTGATAGGACAAATGAAGCTTTTGCCACCGATCTCCACGGCGCCGTATTTCACCACGATCGCGGATCGGACAAATGGATCGGCCGGCGCAAGATCTGCCTCCAGCATGAGGCGCTGAACCGCGCCGCTGGCGGGATCGACGGCGATCTCGCCGTGATAGCCGGCCAGCTCATGATACTCATTGGAAATGTAAGAACCATCATTGGTGGAGTCATAGATGAAATTGGCATGAACATAGTAATGCGATTTTTGCGCGGGGACCGCATAGCTGAAGACCGCCTCCAGCCCGTCCGCTCCCTCTTCCCAGTGGCTCCAGGTCAGTTTGCTTTGGGCCGCGTCCAGCAGAACCGTGCTCAAAATGGGTCCAAACTCGCCCCTGGTGACCAGTCCCTGAGAGTCTGATTGCGGCGTTCCATGCTTCCGCGCGCCCGTGTCGGCTTGCTCCTGGCCGTCCCGGTAAACCACTGGCTGGCTGGATTTGCTTACGAAGTGCAAAGGCAGGTAGGTTTCAATGACTATATTGGAATCGGTGTAAAGGATCTGCGGCCTGTCTTCAAAACGGGTTGTCTCCCGCGTCGCCAGGAAGTTCGGCAAGCGGTGAAGCGTCTGGGTCACATAGCTCACGACCAGCTGCATGGTCTGACGCTGGGCGGCCGGGCTGGGGACGGCCGCGGCGGGAATTTCGGCTACCGGAAGATTCAGGAACTCCGACGAATCCGCCAAGGCAAGCAGCGCCTGGCGAGCCTTTTCGCCGGGCAGACCTGCCTTCAGGCGCGCGAAACGGGCCGCGCTCAGACGTTCGGTCAACTGCAACCCGAAGAGCTGGTCCGCCACCTCGCCATCCGAGGCGGCATGGTCCGCGGCCAGCATCTGCTCCAGTTGCGCCACCGTCACCTTGGAGGATGCGCTGCCATTGACGGCAAAGGCCGGCAGAGAGAATCCTGCCAGTAACAGAAGACAAAAGACTCTCCGCATTGCACTGTCCTGCTTTCAGGTACGTTCCAGAGTATTTTCGCATCACATTTTGACATGAGACCGCATCGAAGGTGGCTTTTTCTTGAGGAAAAAGCCTCTCAGCAGCATGGTTTCTGTAAAGTGCAGAATCGAAGATCTCTCCGTAGATAGTTGCACTGCCGCGCTCGCTGGGCGACGGCAGTGCCGGGACTGCGACAGTATACGTTAGACAGAGAATCGAATCAGCGCTTATGCCAATATCGCGTCCTTGGGTAGAGCGCCGGTTCTACTTGGCTTGTTGGGCTGCGGCGGCGATGTAATAGTCCACGTTGGTCTTGTCGACCAGCGATGTGCCTGTATCGACGAAGGCCGGGTAGGGGGCGAAGGCGTCGGCGCTGTAGTCCTTGGAGAGCTGCTTGGGCGGCGCGTGATAGACCTCGTCGAGCGCCTTCAGTCCAAAGTAAGCCATGGTGAAGGGCTTCTGCACGACCGTCGAATCGATATTCCCGGCCTTGATCGCATCCAGCGTATTGGGCTCCACGTCCCAAGCCATCACCAGCCGGTCGGGGACGCTGGAGCGCTTGAGCGCGTCGGTCACCGCCTTGGCCGAGGACGATTCCAGGCTGATAAAGGCATCCACCTTCTTGTCGCCGGTCAACGCCATCGCCTCCTGCGTCCAATCGAAGGCTTTGCTCGTTTCACCTTTGATGTCCACCACATCCACGATATGAATCTCGGGCCGAGTGGCAAAGACGTCCTTGAAGCCCTGGAGCCGCTCCTCGGTATTGGCCTGATGGGCAAAGGTGAAGAAGACGACATTGCCGCGGCCACCCAGTTTCTCGAGGACGCGCTGTCCGCCCAGCCTTCCGGCCTCCAGATTGTTGGTCCCGATAAAGTAGAGTCTGCGGCTTCCCGGCGCATCCGAGTCGATGGTGATGACCGGAATCCCGGCGTTGACGGCCGCGTCAATCTCCGGCTGCAGCAGAGTAACATCGGCTACCGAGATCAGAATCCCGGACGGTTTGGCCGCGATCGCATCATGGAGGGCGGCCAGCTCGGCCTGCGGATCATGGCCGTTTGGCCCGGCCACCTTGGCGGTTACCTTGAACTCCGCCGCGGCCGTGTTGAATCCCGCCGCAGCCGTCTGCCAGTAGGGCAGAGCCATGTCCGACGCAATCAGGTAAAAGACCTCGCTGGTCGAGTGCCTGGCGCAGCCCGACGTGGAAACAATGGCCAGCGCCAGCACTGCCAACGCAACGTTCTTGATCGCTTTCATTCTTGCCTCCGGGTTGAATGGTGAAGTGCCCACGGGGCGCGCGGGATTTTGCACCCGAGACATTCCCATCCTATAAATCCGGTTGGATAGTACGCCTGAAAAGCAGGCAATATCCATCACCTTTTGAGCACTTTATCACTCGGTTGGGGTAGTTTTTCGCCGGTACACCCACTTTCTCCGGCGAGAGATTCCCGATTGCAGTATAACCGGAGAGGGAGTGCAATATGCGGAACGAATCCCAGGAGGTGAACCGATGACGGACACGGAGACTAAGTCACCCTTCGCACTGCCGCCGGGGATTGCCGTCCGCGCCGACGGCGAGCTGAGCCGCCGCGCGCACGCCGAGCCGACGCACCCCTACCGCTCGGCTTTTGCCCGCGACGGCGCACGCGTTTTGCACGCGCGCGCCTTTCGCCGCCTGGCCGGCAAGACGCAAGTCTTCGCTCGGCTAGCCGGCGATTCTCCGTCGGACCACTTTCGCAGCCGGCTCACCCACACGTTGGAAGTAACGCAGATCGCCCGCACGGCTGCGCGCGCGCTGGGGCTGAATGAGGAGCTGGCCGAGGCGCTGGCGCTGGCGCACGACATTGGCCATCCGCCCTTTGGCCACGCCGGAGAAAAAGCGCTGGATGAGTGCCTGCGCGGCTTTGGCCTGGGTTTCGACCACAACCTGCACGCGCTGCGCATCGTGAGCTGGTTTGAGGAGCGCTACGCCGGCTTTCGCGGGCTGAACCTGACGCTGGGCGTGCGCGAGGGGATCGTCAAGCACTCCCACGACTACTCCGCCGAGAGCCACCCGGAGCTGGCCGAGTACATGCTCGACCAGTTTCCGCCGCTGGAAGCGCAACTGATCGATCTGGCCGACGAGATCGCCTACACCACCGCCGACCTGGACGACGGCCTGGACTCGGGCATTCTCACGCTCAGCCAAGTGCGCGAGGGCGTGGCGCTCTTCCGTGGCTTCCATGACGCCGTGCGGTCGGAGTATCCCGCCGCGCCGGAGAGGCTGGGGGCGTACGAGACCCTCAAGCGCCTTCTGAATGCGATGGTCACGGATCTGCTGGAAGAAACGCACAGGCAGACGGCCGCGCTGGGAGCGGAAACGCTGGAAGAGATTCGCCACGCGCCCCGTCGCGTAGCCGCGCTCAGCCCGGAGATGGAAGCTGCGCGCGCCGCCGCCAAGGAGTTTTTGCACGCCAACCTTTATAACTCGCCGATGATGGAGGAGGCGCACGCCCACGCATTCGAGGTGGTGCAAGAATTGTTCGCCGCGCTGATGAGCGACCCCGGCCTGCTGCCCGCTGACGACCAGGCGCAGATTCCCACCGAGGGTCTGGCACGCACGGTGGCCGACTACATCGCCGGCATGACCGACAGTTACATCGAACAGGCGTGGCGAAAAGCAGGGAATAGGGAGTAGGGAGTAGGGAATAAGGAATAGGACGAGCGACGCCGCTCGGGTTTGGCGCCGGCGGAACGTGATCCGCTAGAGTGAAGTTAGCGCGATGAGCGAGTCACGATCCATTGATCTTCACAACTTCACGATTGCGGAGGCGATCCGGGAGTTTGTGCGCTTCTACAACGCCTGCGTGCGGAGCGGCTACCGCGGACGCCTGGAGGTGATCCACGGCTATGGAAAGTCGGGAAGCGGCGGGGTGATCCGGGAGGAGCTGCGCAAGTTTCTGAAGGCGCACGAGGAGACTTTCGGGGAGTTTCTTTCGGGAGAGAGCCTGCGCAACCCCGGCGTCACGATTCTCTATCCCAGGGAAACCCTGGCGGCAATGCCGCTGGGACTGGGAGGCGGCCTCTCTTCCTCGCGGCGCAGGAAGTGATGATTTATTTCACCGGCAGAAATTCGATTCGCGCCAGATCGGCCACTTCCTTGAAGTCGTAGTCGGCGGTCACCAGCAGGTGATCGGGTGAGTCCATCGCCAGTTCAATTGCGAAGGCATCCGCATAGGCAAGCTTTCTATCCTCTTTGATTTCGGCGGCGCGCACTGCGCGTTCCGCTGTGGCGGGAATGACGCGGAGGTCGAACTGCAGCAGGCTTTGCAGAACTCTCATCTGTTCCTGCACACCGAAGCGCCTGCGCTGAATTCCCGCTATCTCCCCCCATTGCAGCGCTGAAAGTTGAACTTCCGCCTCACCAAGCAGAGCCAGCCGGATGATTTCTTCAACGCGATCAGCGCCCGCTTCGCCGTCGATATGGCGAAGCACTGCCGAGGAATCGAGGACAAAAACGGTCATTCTGCCTTCCTACCAGCTGTCTTTGGCAAAATCTCTCTCTCGATCCCGCCGCCGCTCCTCCAGCAACATATCGCATCCCGACGGCCCACCTGCGGTCGATCCGCGCAACTCTTTGAGTAAGCGTAGCTTGGCCGCAAGAGTCTGGGGAGCCAAAACCAGCTTCTCGCCTTCGATTTGAATGGCAATGCGCGTGCCGGGTTCGATGCCGAGAGCTTCGCGGATGGGCGCGGGAATCACCATCTGGCCCTTGCTGCTGACGGTTGTGAAGAGTTGTTCCATGGCTTACATCCTAGCACAAGTAAGACAAGAACAAGAAGTAAGATTCTAAACTAATGTAAGATCATGATGAATAAATCTTACTTTAGTAGCTTTTCCCGGAGATTCCCTTTGTGCCTTCGGGAAATCCAGGTAACCGGCGGCGACAATGACTGGCGTGCCAAAGCCAACCAGCCGGTTGTACTCTTGTAGATGTGGAAACTTCCCTGATAAAAACCTGCCTTCGGCGGGCTGCGCTAATTGTTTGCGCAGCTCTGGCCGTATTCCTCTTTCCTGCCCTCGTCTCTGCGCAAGCCGCGCCGGAGAAGGCCGCTCCGGCTGCCGGACCGCCTGTGGGCGGCGGATTCTTCCCGCTCAAGGAGGTACATCGCGGACTGATTGGGACCGCGTGGACGGTCTTCACCGGCAGCCAGCCGGAGGCGATGCAGGTGGAGATTCTGGGAGTTCTGAGGGGGGCGCGCGGGCCCGGCCACGACATGATCCTGGCGCAGTTGCACGGGGCCAAGCCGGAGTACACGGGGGTGGTGGCCGGCATGAGCGGCAGCCCGGTGTACATCGGCAACCGGCTGCTGGGCTCTCTCTCTTACCGCATCGGACAGTTCAGCAAGGACCCTATCGCCGGCATCACGCCGATTGAGCAGATGCTGGAAGTGCGGGATCTGCCGATCCAGGGGTCAGGGATCAGGGGTCAGGGGTCGGGGACTTTGGATCAGGCTCCGCAAGCACCGGCGGAGAATACCATGCGGGCGATGGAGACGCCGCTGGTGATGGGCGGCTTCCACTCCGAGGCGATCCGGCTGTGGCAGCAGAAGATGGCCGGAACCGGGCTGGAGACGGTGGCCGCCGGAGGGATGGGCGGAAGCTCCGCATCGGCCGGGGAAGCCGGCGGGGTGGCCGATACGACGCCCTCGGCCAAGGCGATTGCCAGCATTGTTCCCGGCTCGGCTGTGAGCGCGCAACTGGTGCGCGGCGATCTGGAGATTGCCGCAACCTGTACTGTCACTTATGTTGATCGCAAACAGTTGCTGGCCTGCGGGCACGCCCTTTTGCAGGCCGGGCCGGTTTCGCTGCCGATGACTACGACCGAGGTTGTGGCCACGCTGGCGTCGCCGCTGAACGCCTTCAAGATTGTTAATACCGGAGCGACGATCGGCGCCTTCAACGAGGACCGCGACGCGGCGATTCGCGGCGTCTTCGGAGCCAAGGCACAGATGATCCCGGTGCAGATCCGCGTGCATGGAGCGGATCAGGAACGCAAGATCAATGTGGAGGTGCTGGATCTGCCCGCGCTGACGCCGCAGGCGGTGCTGGTGGTCTTGTATGAATCGCTGCTGCGGACCAACGAGAGCACGTCGGAGACGAGCTACCATCTGACCGGGAGCATCGACCTGGAGGGTTACCCGCCGTCGCCGCTGAATCTGTGGGCCTCAGCCGGAGACGCGGGAGCCGCGCCGATGGAGTTGGCGCTGGGGGCGGCCATGCAGTTTGCGCGGCTCTATGCGAACGGAACTCGCCGGGGATCGGTGCGTTCGATCCATCTGGATGTGGAGGCGATTCCGCGGCGCGTGGATGTGGCGCTGGAGGCGGCGCGGCTGGTCTCCGGCAACCTGGTTCACGCCGGCGGCACGGTAGTGGTGGAGGCGACGCTGCGGCCATGGCGCGAGGCGGCGCGTAATGTGCGGATTACGGTGAAGCTGCCGGCGCGGCTGGGAGCGGGCAATCTGCGGCTGCTCGTTTCGGATGCCGGTACGCTGGACAGGGCGCTGGACCAGCCGCGCCAGCCTAGCCACGCGCCAGACCTGGAGACGGCGCTGGCCCAGGCGCGCCGCCAGCACCCGGCGGACCGCATCTACGTGAGCCTGCTGGTTCCGGAGACGCAGGCCGGCATGGAGGGCCAAACGCTTTCCAGCCTTCCGCTCTCCGTGGCCAACGCGCTGGAGCCGCAGCGCGCCGCGCAGGACGCCAGCCTGAACGGCGAGTCGGCGGAGATGGAAGCCGATGCGCCCGCCGGCGGAGTTCTCAGCGGTTTTCAACTGCTTAACCTGCGCATAGAGCCGGGAGGCGGTTTAGACTAGAAAAGGCGAAGAGAGTTTTCGATGCCAGCAGTCAGAGCGGCGCCTCCGCATTCCAGCCGTTCTGCTTGCTACCCCCCCATCAAGGATTCAGGACTGACGATGAGCCTCATTCAAGGACTTGCAGCGCACGCGGCGGGAGCAGAAGTGTTGCCGTTCAAGTATGACCCAGGCAATCTGGGCCTACAGGAAGTGGAGATCGCGATTACCCATTGCGGTGTCTGCCACAGCGACCTTCACCTGATCGCGAACGACTGGGGAATTAGCCAGTACCCGTTCATTCCCGGCCACGAGATTGTGGGCAAAGTAACGGCGGTGGGCACCGAGGTGCGGCTGCTCGAAGTGGGCCAGCGCGTGGGCCTGGGCTGGCAGTCCAACTCCTGCGGGGTGTGCGAGTGGTGCAGCCGGGGCATGGAGAATCTTTGCCCGGCGTCGGAAGGAACCTGCGTCCACCGGCACGGCGGCTATGCGGACCGGGTGCGCGCCAATGCGCGCTTTGTGATTCCGATTCCCGAGGCGCTGGAGAGCGCGCAAACGGCTCCGCTGCTGTGCGGCGGTATTACGGTGTATAACCCGATGCGCACCTTTGGCGTGAATCCGTCGTCGCGGGTGGGAATTGTGGGCATCGGCGGGCTGGGGCATATGGCCATCCAGTTTGCGCGGGTCTTCGGTGCGGAGATCACCGCGTTTTCGACTTCGGCCGCCAAGGAAGAAGAGGCACGGGCGCTGGGAGCGCACCACTTTGTGAACAGCCGCGAGTCGAAGGCCTTGAAGGAAGTGGCCGGCACGCTGGATTTTGTGTTGAGCACCATCAACGCTGATCAGGACTGGGGGGTGTACGTGGCGGCGCTTCGGCCCACCGGAACGCTGTGCTTTGTGGGGGTTCCGCCGTCGCCGGTGAGCGTTCATGCCTTTCCGCTGATCAGCGGGCTGCGCTCCATCAGCGGCAACCCGACAGGAAGCCCCTATCGCATCAAAGAGATGCTGGACGTGGCGGCGCGGCACGGGGTCAAGGCCATCACCGAATCCTTCCCCATGGCTCAGGCCAACGCGGCCATCGAGAAGGTGAAGAAAAACAAGGTGCGCTACCGGGCGGTGCTGGCGAATTAGGGCTTGCTTTGCTGTCTTGAGATTGATCGGCTTTGAAAGGCTGTTTTGCCGGCGGGATTGGCGGTGGAACGGCCTTTCGAGCAGGCAAACAAATATTTATTGGGTAAGACCGCAACTATTGCCTGGGAATGCTGTCTGAGAGAACAGAAGCCGGTTGGGAGGCAAGCCCCAGGAGCCGGCAGTGCAGAGGACGGCGATCGCCCCCGGTCCGGAAGAAGAGTGGGACAGGGCAGTGCAAGTCAGCACGAGGAGGATTTTATGCGGAATACACGCATGGTTCTATTGGCAACGCTGCTGGCTCTGCCGTTCGCGGCAACAGCCATCGCCCAGGACGCGGTGGATCAGAACGGGGTGGATCAAGGCGCGGTGGATCAGAACACGGTGCAGGATGTAGGAGTCGGCCCTGCGGTCGTGGCCGCTCCCATGGATTACGGTCCCCCGGTCTGCGATTGGGGCTATTACTCGTACTACCCCTATGCCTGCGCTCCTTACGGCTTTTACGGGCCAAATTGGTTCTACGGCGGCGTCTTCCTCGGCGTGGGGCCGTGGCGCGGCTGGGGCTGGGGTCATGGCTGGGGTGGCCGTGGCGGCTATGGCGGTCGTGGCGGTTACGGCGGTCGTGGCGCCTATGCGAGCCGTGGAGCGTATGGCGGCGCGGGACGCGGAGCTTATGGCGGCGGCGCACGCGGCGGAGTTGCCGGCCGTTCGGGTTACGGCGGAGCGGCGCGGGGCGGATATGGCGCTACTCGCGGCGGATATAGTGGCGGCGGACGCGGTGGTGGTTTTAGCGGCGGCGGCCATGCTGGCGGCGGCTTTAGCGGCGGCGGTCACATGGGTGGAGGCGGCGGCCACAGCGGTGGCGGCGGCGGTCACCGGTAAGTTTTTCTTTGGCTCCTCCCCAAAGAGCCCGTCTGCTTCGGCAGACGGGCTCTTTTTTGTTGGTTTGAAGTGGAACGGCGCTGGTTGAGGTCGTGGTTTCCCACCCTTTCCGCAGAAAGCGCGGAAAGGATGGGGCACGGAGAGTTGTTGCGATCCAAAGCGGGGAATCTACGGCTGGGCGAGAGCCGCGAGGCGGTTACTGATGCGCTCAGCGGCGTCGGGATGGGCCTGGGTGCGGGCGGCGGCGGCCATCGCAGCCAGGCGCTCCGGGTTGGAGAGTAGGCTGACGAGCGCGGCGAGCAGCTTGCCGGGCACGTCCAGGTCGGTCTCAGTGAGCAGCAAGGCCGCGCCAGCCTTCACCATCTCCTCGGCATTGCGGCGCTGGTGGTTGTCGGCGGCGGCGGCAAAGGGAATCAGCAGGGCGGGCTTGGCGGCGGCGGCCAGCTCGGCCACCGTGGATGCGCCGCTGCGGGCCATCACCAGCGTCGCCTGGGCAAAATGCCGCGGCATATCGTCAATAAACGCTTGCACATCCCAACGCTCCGGGTCCGCGCCGCTGGCGGTGTATGCTGCCTGGGTCGGCTCGAAGTGGCGCGCGCCGCTCTGATGAAGAACAGTGAGGCCGGGGACGGCGTTGAGCAGCTCGGGGAGAATTTTGGGCAGGTGGAGATTGAATATGCGCGCGCCCTGCGAGCCGCCGAAGATGAGCATGTGAGGATCAGGCGCGGTGGGGGCTTCGAGGGTGAAGAACTCCGGGCGGACGGGAATGCCGGTGACCTCGGCGTTGCGGAACCACCTGGCCGCCGATTTGAAGTTGACGGCGGCGGCCTGGACGCGCTTGCCGACCAGGCGGTTGGCTAGGCCGGGCATCGCGTTTGGCTCGAAGGCCATCGCGGGAATTCTGAGGCGCAGTGCCGCGGCCATCGCCGGGCCGGAGGCGTATCCGCCCACGCCGAAGACGACGTTGGGTTTGAACTCGCGGATCAGCTTGTTGCAGGTCCTCACGCTGAAGGGCAGGCGGAGCAGGGTGCGCAGGCGGGTGAGCCAGGAGACGTTCTTGAGCTGGCCGACATCGACCAGTTTCAGTTTGAAGCCGGCTTCGGGGACCAGGCGCGACTCCATGCCGCGCGCCGTGCCGACAAAGAGGATCTCGGCTTCGTGGCGGGCGACCAGTTCGCGCGCCACGGCCAGCGCCGGAATGATGTGCCCTCCGGTGCCGCCGCCGGCGATGAGTACGCGCAGTTGGGACAAGCGAAATCCTTTCAGGAAGGGTCACAATCGTGATCGGTGTCACCCGCATCAGACCCAACAAAGAGCCATCGACGCTCGATATAACCTAGACATATCATTGCAAGAATAAATATGTAATCGAAAAATGTTCCGGATCTTCCCATCTTCTCTGACATCCAATTCGGCATGGAAGGCTCAGTTCTGATCTCGAACCACATTAGTGCCAGAAGAACCATCAGGAAAGCAAAATGTATATAGATAATCTCTGAAAGCGCTCTAGCATTCCGCTTGGAAAAAATGAGCGGGCCATCTTTTGACATCTCACCACTAAAAACATACGCGGAATATATAACAACACAGGCAGCAAACCATAGCCAAGAAAAATAGTCCATCATAATCAGTCCGCCTTACGGGAAATGTTGAGTAGAACGCCGATGCTGGCCAGCGTGAAGAAGAGCGACGTGCCGCCGGAGGAGATCAGAGGGAGCGGAATGCCTTTGGTGGGAAGCAGCGAGAGGACCACGCTGATGTTGAAGAAGGCTTGCAGCAACAGTGTCATGGTGATGCCGAAGGCGGCGAGGCGGGCGAAGGGGTCGAGCGAGCGGAAGGATGTGCGCAGGCCGCGCATGCCGAAGACAACGAAGAGCGCGAGGAGAGCGATGGCGCCGATCAGGCCCATCTCCTCGGCGATGTTGGCGAAGATGAAGTCGGTATGGGCTTCAGGGAGGAAGAAGAGCTTCTGCTGGCCGTCCATGTAGCCGCGGCCGGTGATGCCGCCGGTGGCGACGGCGATCAGCGACTGGTTGATGTGGAAGCCCGCGCCCTGCGGGTCGGCGTCGGGATTGAGGAAGGCGAGGACGCGGCGCAGCCGCCAGGGAACCATGATGATCAGCCAGGCCAGCGGAGGCAGCATGGCGCCGATGCCGATGATCAGGTACTTCCAGGGCATTCCGGCCAAAAAGAGCATCAACAAGGTGACACCGGCCAGCACCATAGCGGTGCCCAGATCGGGCTGGCGCACAATGAGGGCGCAAAAGACCAGCGGAATCAGCGCGGCGCGCAGCAGGGTGCTCCTGCCCTCGGTCATCTTGTCGAGGCGCGTGGAAAGAAACCAGGCCAGGAAGAGAACCAGCACGGGCTTGGCGATCTCCGAGGGCTGGAGGGTGAAGAAGTTGCCAAAGCGAATCCAGCGGTGGGTGTTGTGCGAGCCGGGCATGAAGAAGACCAGCACCAGCAGGAAGGTGGTGACGGAGAGAGCGGTGTAGATGAAGAGCGGGGATTTGTAGAAGGTGTAGTCGATGTGCGAGAGCAGGAGCATGGCCAGCACGCCGAGCGCCGCCCAGATGGCCTGCTTGCCGACAAAGGTGAATCCCGATTGGTAGCGCGCCTGGGCGACCACAGCCGAGGCGGAGTAGACCATCGCCAGTCCGGCCACGATTAGCAGCACGGTGGTGAAGAAGAGCCATTTATCGACGCCGGCGCGTTTTGCCATAACCTTTCATCTCCGGGTGCGATGCAATCGTTGCTTTGCTTTCCATTCCCAAGATTCGGCTTGTGATGCACAGAAAGGCTAAAATACGGGGTTTGAAAAAATGCAGCGAGTTAGCCCCGCTGCGCGGGGTTAGCGAGTTAGCAAGTTAGCGGATTGCGGCTATCAGCAAGTTCCATTCTTCCACGGCAAAAGCCGAACCTTTTCATAGCTCAATCCCGCAAATCTTTGACGAGCTGCTTGAAGACTTTTCCGCGCTGCTCGTAGTTTTCAAATTGGTCGAAGCTGGAGCAGGCGGGGGCGAGCAGCACCACCTCGCCGGGACGCGCGGCGGCAGCGGCGGAGGCGACGGCCTTGTCCAGGGTTTCGCAAGAGTAGATGGAGACCACGCCGCGTAGATGCGACTCGATCTTGGCCGCCGCCGAGCCGATGGTGTAGACAGCGCTGACCCGCTCGCGCAGCAAGTCGGAGAGCAGGGTGTAGTCGGAGTTCTTGTCCTTGCCGCCAAGGATAAGGTGAATGCCGCCACTGAAGGCGGCGATGGCCTTGGCGGTGGCGTCCACGTTGGTGGCCTTGGAGTCGTTGTAGAACTGGACGCCGTTGTGAGTGACCACGTATTCGAGGCGATGCTCGACGGCCTGGAAGCTTTCGACAGCGTGGCGAATGATTTCAGCGGGAACGCCGGCTAGACGAGCGGCAACCACCGCGGCCAGCACATTCTCGATGTTGTGTGAACCCTTGAGGGGAATTCCGCGCAACGGCATTACGTGTTCCGTAGGCGCATCCTCGGCGGCGCGATAGACGACCGAGCCTTGCTCCAGCCAGGCTCCCTGCGGAACCGGGTGCTCGACGGAGAACCAATAGACCTTGGCGGCCGAGCGCGCGGCCGCGGCGGCGCAGGGAGTGTTGTCGGCATTCAGCACCAGGAAGTCCCCGGCGGTCTGCGCGGCAAAGATGCGCTCTTTGGCCGCGCAATAGTTTTCAAAGCTGCCGTGGCGGTCGAGGTGGTCGGGGGTGATGTTGAGAATGACGGCGATCTCGGGATGAAATTGCACCGTGGTTTCGAGCTGGAAGCTGGAGACTTCCAGAACCGACCAGGTGTCCTCGGTGCTTTCGTCGATGAGGGCGACGACCGGAAGGCCGATGTTGCCGCCGACCAGCGTGGGTAGGCCGCCAGCCTTGAGGATTTCGCCCAGCAGCGTGGTGGTGGTGGTTTTACCGTTGGAGCCGGTGACGGCCAGCGCATGGCCCTTGAGAAAGCGCGCGGCCAGCTCCAGTTCGCCGATGACGGGTAGGCCGAAGTGCTTCACCTGGGCCAGCTCGGGGGTGTCCAGCGGCACACCGGGGCTGACGACGATCAGATCCTGGCGGCGGAAGGTGAGCAGGCCGTGGCCGCCGGATTCGACCATGATGCCGGCTTCGATCAGCGCGGGAATCTCCTTGGCCAGCGCCTCAGCCGAGCGCACGTCGGAGACGGTGACCTGAGCGCCACGCCGGCGTAGAAACAACGCCGCCGCCAGACCGGATTTGCCCAGTCCGACAACGAGAACTTTTTTGCCTTTGATTTCCATCATCGAGTCTTGTCCTTTTTCTATTTTGCGCCGCGCGGAGCTTGCTTAACGCAATTTAAGCGTGGTGAGTGCAAACAATGCAAACACCAGCGCGCCGATCCAGAAGCGGGCGATGACCTTGGACTCCTGCCAGCCCAACTGCTCAAAGTGATGATGCAGCGGCGCCATCTTGAAGATGCGCTTCTTGTTGCGCAGCTTGTAGCTGCCCACTTGCAGGATCACGGAGAGGGTTTCCAGCACGAATACGCCGCCGATAAAGGGCAGCAGCAGCTCCTGGCGGATGATGATGGCGACCGTGCCGATGGCTCCGCCCAGCGCCAGCGAGCCGACATCGCCCATGAAGATCTCCGCCGGATGGGCGTTGTACCAAAGAAATCCAATCGACGCGCCCACCATGGCTCCGCAAAAGACGGTCAGCTCGCTGACCAAGGGCATGCGCTGGAGTTCGAGGTAGTCGGCAAAGACCACGTGGCCGCTGACGTAGGTGAGCACGGTGAGCGCGCCGGCGGCGATGATGGTGCAGCCGATGGCCAGCCCATCTAGGCCGTCGGTGAGGTTGACGGCGTTGCATGAACCGATCAGAACGAAGACAACCCAGAGAACGAAGGGGAGAAAAACAAGGAATCCCAGGTAATGAATCGTGCCCGGCCAATGCCAGAGCATAGTGGGGCGCAGGCTCTTGATGAACGGCACCGTCAACTGGGTGGAGAACTTTCCAAACTGCTGCATCACCACCAGCGCCACGGCCACGGCGGCCGCGGCCAGGCCTTGCCAGAGCAGCTTGGCGCGCGTCGTCAGGCCCAGGCTGCGCTTTTGGACCACTTTAATGTAGTCGTCGGCAAAGCCGATGGCTCCGAAGGCTAGCGTGGAAAAGACCACGATCCAGACAAAGGGATTCGAGGGCACCGACCAGAGCACCGTGGGCAGCAAAATGGCGATGGCAATGAGCACGCCGCCCATGGTTGGAGTGCCGGACTTCTTCAGGTGAGTCTGCGGGCCGTCGTCGCGGACATACTGGCCGATCTGGAACTCGCGCAGCTTCTGAATCACCCAGGGGCCGATGAAGAGCGCGATCAGCAGCGCAGTGCCCGTGGCAAAGGCGGTGCGGAAGGTCAGGTAGCGGAAGACGCGGAAGGGGTGAAAGAACGGAAAGAGCTTTTCGTAGAGCAGCCAGTAAAGCAAGTGGCCTCCAGAGCCGGTGTAGGGCGGATTCAGCTTGATTTTACTAGGCCGGAGAGAAAGATGCTGTGGAAGCGGACGTATTCAGTTGGGTTCCGGCAGTGCAATCCGGACCCTCGGCCTGGCCTCAGCGGAACATACGCCCGTCGAAGCGGAAGGGCTTCAGAGCGGCGACCTGAATCTTGCTGAAATCAGCGTGGCGAGGATTCAAGAGCACATTCCAGTCCCCGTCGACGACCGCCGAAGGCATACGGAGCGCCGCCGAACGCCCGCTTGCCGCCCAGCCGGAGCCGAGATCGCGGCAGACGAGGCTGTTCAGTTCACGCCAGTCGGAAGGCAGCAGTTCCAACTCCAGCTGCTCGATTTGATCATCGGGAATCTCCACCGCCGCCATGAGAAGATCAACTGGCACTTCAATTGGATCCAGGTTAACGAAGAGTTCCAGAGCCGCCAGTGCCGGCGAAGTTGCGCAATAAACCATCTCCGTTCCCAGATGATTCCAGCGGCTGGCAACATACAGGCCGCCAACGCCTGAGAAGGCCGTCTCGCGGAATCGCTCAGGGTAGAGCCTCCAAAGCTGCATCAGCTGAACATCCCATAGGCAATGCGCTGGAGAACTTCCTCCACCGAGCGAACACCGAGTTCAGTGTCGAGCTGGTCGAAGGGCTTCTTCCCGCCCAAAGCGCGGTTCGGCGCGGCCATCCAGCGCGAGGCTTTGTCTTCCGCGCCCAGGACTTCATTGGCCAGCGCGACCACTCTCGCCATGCGCATGGTTCTGTCCGACTCATCCTGCGTCAAGCGCGATTTCGTCGCCAGCCTGCGGCTCAGCGTGCGGGAGGGAATGTTGAGGCGCTTGGCCACCTCTCCCCGCTGCATCGACAGCGTCTCCGCCAGCAGGTTCACGGTGGACGCGGGCAGCCCAACGCGCACCTGCGCCACCAGGTCGTCCGCCTTCCGTATGGGCGTCTTGAAGGTCCGCTTGCCGCCTAATACTTCCACAATCTCCGCAATGCTCATCTCGGCCACCTGGCATGATTATCGCGCCATTTGGCGCAAAGCGCAAGAGGACCGTCAGCGCTTTTCAGACTCTTGCCGCTTCAGCTTCGCATCGAAGGCCCGCTCCTCATGAACAAAAACTGGCTGAGATTTTGGTCTTCTCAAACCGTTCGCCAATACCCGTGAGGACTGGTTCACCATTTAGCAAGTTAGCCACCGCTTTGCGGTGATAGCGAGTTAGCGAGTTAGCGGATTCATGTCCGGCGTAACTGGCAGACGCGAGTCGGGCTATTCCTACGCTTTAGCTTTACTCTTGAGCGCCTCAATCGCCTTTTCCAGATGCACGCCGCGCGAGCCTTTGATGAGCGCCACGTCGCCCTTGCGCAGATTCTGCCGGAGCCAGCGACCGGCGGCATCGGCGTCGGGCAGAAAAAGCGCGGCGACTCCGCCCTTGCAGGCGGCGGCGGCCAGATGCTCGGCGTTACCGCCGACGCCGACCACGACATCAAGCCCGGCTTCGGCGGCGGCGCGTCCGCAGGCGGCGTGCAGCGCGGGGCCTTGCTCGCCCATCTCGAGCATCTCGCCGGCAATGAGAATTCGACGCTTGGCGGGGCGCGCGGCCAGCGTGCGGATCATCGAGCGCAGCGCCTCGGGGTTGGAGTTATAGCTGTCGTTGAGGATTGTCGCGCCTTTGACTTCCAGGACCTCGCCGCGCTTGTCGCCGGCAGTGAGGGTTTCCAGAGCAACGACCGCGGCATCCAGATCCACGCCCGCTTCCAGCGCCACGGCCAAGCCGGCCAGCGCGTTCAAGGCGTTGTGCGCGCCCAGCAGATGGAGCGTGAAGGCGCCTTCGCGCTCCCCGGCGCGATAGCGGACGCGCAGCCCGGCAAGGTCTTCGGCTGCTGCAAGCAGTCGCGGATCAGCGCAGGGGCCGCCGCCGAAGTACACCGCGCGGCCGTGAAAATCGCGGCCAAACTGCGAGGCGTAAGAGTCGTCGCAATTGAGAAAGACAACTCCGTTGGTGGGCAGCGCATCCACTAACTCGAATTTAGCGCGGGCGATGCCGGCCTGTCCGCCGGCAAAGTTCTCCACGTGCGCGGTGCCGACGTTGGTGACCACGCCCCAATCGGGCGCGGCAATCAAGGCCAGGGCGGCGATCTCGCCGGGGTGGTTCATGCCCATCTCGACGACCGCGACCTCGTGCTCGGCTTTGAGGCGCAGCAGTTGCAGGGGCAGGCCAAAGCTGTTGTTGAGATTGCCCTGCGACTTGAGTACGTTGAACTTTGCGCCCAGGGCCGCGGCAATCGCTTCCTTGGTGGTGGTCTTGCCGGCCGAGCCGGTGACGGCCACCACGCGGCGGCCCCATCGGCGGCGAATGTGCGCGGCCAGGGCTTGCAGCGCGCGGAGCGGGTCTTCAGTAATGAGCAGCGGTACGGCCAGCGCGGCGTCGGGCAGCGTGGCCACTCGCGCGCGCGAGACCACCGCGGCCACAGCTCCGCGTTCCACTGCGGCGGCCACAAAGTCGTGTCCGTCGTGGCGCTCGCCGCGCACCGCGAAGAAGAGCTCGCCCGCGGCGACGGTGCGCGAGTCAATCGAGTAGCCGCTGACAATGAGCGTGCCGGCGCTGGCCACGCTGGTTGGCGCTTCCAGCACCGCGCCCGCGCCGATGGCCGCTTCCGCAAGTGTGAGTTTCATTGTTCACCACTAGAGTACTACTGTTGTATTTCCTTCAAACCCTAGAAAAGCGGTAAATACCCGGGCCTGAAGGCCCCGCAAATCGCTCTCATTCAGGGGGCTGAAGCCCCCTGCTCCCTCCGCAGGCGCCTATTGGCTACTGTAGTGATAGCCTATTTCGCCGAGCGCGGAAAGGGCAATCGCTACGTCGTCGAAGGGAATCGCGGTGAAGCCGAGAATCTGCTCCTTCTCGTGGCCTTTGCCGGCGATCAGAACCACGTCGCCCGCTTTGGCCTCACGGAGCGCGAGGCGAATGGCGGAGGCGCGGTCCGGCTCGACGGTGTAGCGAACGCCACTGGCCTTCAATCCCGGCTCGATCTCAGCCAGAATGGCGAGCGGCTCCTCGCTGCGGGGATTGTCGCTGGTGGCGACGACAAAGTCGCTTCCCTGCCCCGCGGCCTGGCCCATCCGGGGCCGCTTGGTGCGGTCGCGGTCGCCGCCGCAGCCGAACATCGTGATCACGCGCCCGCCGGTCTGCGCCGTCATCTGGCGGGCAAGGGTGGTCAGGTTGCGCAGCGCGTCGTCGGTGTGCGCGTAATCCACAATCACCGTGAAGGGCTGGCCGGCATCGACGGATTGAAAGCGGCCGGGCACAGGCTGGAGGCGGGGAACGAATTCGACCAGATCGGCAAAGGGGACGCCGCGCGCGTGGGCCGCGGTGAAGGCGGCAAGCAGGTTGAGGATGTTCACCTCGCCGGCGAGATGCGAGACGACTTTGGCCGCGCCCGCGGGGGTTTCAATTTCGAGCACCGCACCCGACGGCGTGAGCGTGTGTCGCGCCGCGCGCCAGTCGCCCGCGCCGATGCCATAAGTCCGCACCTCAGCCCCGGCCTTGGCAGCCGCGGCGGCGAGCGCTGCTGTGTGCGGGTCGTGCGCGTTAAGAACCGCGACGCGCGGAGCGGGGTAGAGCGCGCCGTCAAAGAGCAGCCGCTTGGCCGCGAAGTACTTATCCATCGTCTGGTGATAGTCGAGGTGGTCGCGGGTGAGGTTGGTGAAAATGGCCACGTCAAAATTCAAACCCATCGCCCGGCCCTGGTCGAGCGCGTGACTGGAGACTTCTGTGACCAGCTCGGTTGCGCCGCGACTCACGCCTTCGGCCATCAACTCAAACAAGTCTCTGGACTCCGGGGTGGTATGCACCGAGGGGCGCACTTCGCCGGCGACGTGGTACTCGATGGTGCCGACGAGCACCGTCTTGCGCGCGGCGGCGTTGAGCAGCGCTTCGATGAGGTAGGCTGTGGTGGTCTTGCCATTGGTCCCGGTGATTCCGGTGGCGGCGAGCCGCCGCTCCGGATGGCCGAAGAAGGCGGCTGAGGCCTCTGCCAGCGCGCGCCGTCCGTGCTCGACCTCCAAAAGAGGCAGGCCGGGCGCGAAGACCAGCAGGTGGTCAAAGGTCTGCGCGGAATCCGTAATGATTCCCAATGCTCCTGCCGCGCGAGCTTTGTCGACGTAGCGGTTGCCGTCGGTCGAGCCGCCCTTCATCGCGACAAAGACCGCGCCCGGCTTCACCTTGCGCGAATCGTACTCGACGCCGGTGATCGTGTCGTTCGAATCGCCGCCCGCGCCCACCGCCGTTACTTCCGCAATTAAATCTTTCCAGTTCATCACGGCTTTAATTGTAGATTGTTGCGCTTCAATCTACAGGAATTGGCTGTAGAATGCTTGCATGGATGAGGGACGAAAAAACATCTATGATGATCTAGAGCGCGATTTGCGTGGGTTTCCGATCGGCGAATACGTACGAGCTTATGCGAAAGCGTACCTGGAAGCGGACGTAGACACAATCAGGAAACTGCAGGGACTCCTGATCGGCGATGCTTCGGAACACAATGATCCCGGCACTCCCAATGAGCCAGATACGCCTATTGGCACGCCTATTCACCCTCGTCCACATTTGAATTCCGGGGCAATTGCCCTCCCTGAGCCAGACAATCCTGACCATGATCATCTATAGAGTTCTAAACGAATTCAAAATAACTTGGAGGCAACACGAGCCTGGAAGCAAGGTTTTTCCCGCAGTCTGTTGCCCCCTCAAGGCTGGAGAAGAAGCGCCTTCAACTGCTCTTCCATTGCGTTCATATCCGTCTCGCCCTGAAACTTCGCGCGGACCACGCCATGGCTGTCGATGAGAAACGTGACGGGTAGCCCGAGAACTCCGCCGTATAACTCTCCGATCTTCTCATCGCCCATCATGACCGGATAATTCAAGCGCAACTTTTTGCAGAGTTTGCGCGCCAACTCCGGATCGTCATCCATGGAGATGCCGATAACCCGCAGCCCGCGCGGTCCATACTGTTTCTGCCACGCAACGAAGCGCGGCATCTCCAACTGACAAGGGGCGCACCAGGTAGCCCAGAAGTCCAGCAGCACAACCTTGCCGCGGTAGGCATGAAGGTCCACTTTGTTGCCGTTCAAATCCGCGAGAACGAATTCAGGCGCATTTTTGTGGAGGAGCGACTCAGCAGCTCGGGCCGTGCCGGCGGCAAAGCAAACGCACACCAGCAGGCAGGCCAGCGACCAACAGCGCGGCACGGCAGTCCGCATTCTCATGGCAGTCGTTTGGATAATGTCAGCGGCCCTTTTCAACCGCGTAGCCCTTCTCCACCCAGTTAGCTCCAAAGTTATCGGCGAGATAGAGCACCTTCACGTTGCTAAAGCCTATTTCCCGCAACTTGGCGAATGCCGGCCCCACGTTCGGGCAGCGATTCCACGGGCAGCATCCGCAATAGAGCACGATGAGTTTCTTCCGCGAAAGGGCGCTCACGCGGTTTTGCAGTTGTTGAATACCAGCCGGCAGCGAGCCTTGCCCCGCGTACTCCGCTCCGGGAATATGAGCCTCCGCAAACAGAACATGGGAGCCGACTTGCAGCACCAGGGGTTTTTCCGCCCCGGCCTCCCGCAACAAACGGTTGAGAGCATCGGGTTGCAGCAATTGATCCTGGGGAATCGAAAAAGCACTCCCCGGCGCAGCGCCAGCACTGGGCGACGCAAACTGCGGGAATACAACGGGTGAAGCGAATGCTGCCAGCATAGCGATCATTCCCAAGCGAAGCGTCAGCCGTCGATTCATGGAATCCCTCCGTGATCAGTCTAATCCCGCCGGTCGATGACGCCGGATGGTTCTTCGCTGAAGGAATAAAAATCCCTCGCGTAAACTAGAACTATGGCATTTGCTCCATCCGCCGGCAATCGTCCGAATCATACCTGGCGCGCGGCTCTCGAAACACGTTGGAGCGCACAGCTCCACGGTCGCGAGGAGCAGCTTTTTCTTCTTCTCTCGCTGCTGATCGGAGCGCTCACTGGACTCGCCGTGGTCGCCTTCATCGTGCTCACCGAGCGCGTGGGCATACGATTCTTTCCCATAGGCAGCGCCGCCTGGCGGCGCATTGCAATACCGGTGGGGGGTTCGCTGGCGATGGGCTACCTGCTCTTCCGTTTTTTCCCCTACGCTCGCGGCAGCGGCGTGCCCCAGACCAAGGCCGCCCTCTTCGCTCGCGATGGATTCATCTCGCTGCGGACCGTCCTGGGCAAGTTCTTCTGCACGGCCACCACACTCGCCTGCGGCATCCCGCTGGGCCGCGAGGGGCCATCGGTCCAGGTTGGCGCGGGAATCGCCTCGGTCCTCGGCCGCTGGCTCGGATTGAGTCCTGACAAGGTTAAAGCCCTGATTCCCGTGGGTGCGGCCGCCGCCATCGCCGCGGCCTTCAATACGCCCATGGCCGCGGTGCTCTTTGCTTTGGAAGAAGTTATGGGCGATATGAACGCGCCGATCCTGGGATCGGTGGTGCTGGCCTCGGCCACTTCCTGGGCGATGCTGCGTCTGGTGCTGGGCAATAATCCCCTCTTCCAGGTGCCGGATTACACCCTGGTTCACCCGCTGGAATTCGGCATCTACGCCTTGCTGGGCATTGCCGGAGGCTTTCTCTCTGTAGCCTTCACCAAGCTGCTGCTGGGAATGCGCGCCTATTTTCTCAGCCTGCCCAAAAAGACCTGGTGGTGGCATCCCGTGGTGGGTGGCTTGACGGTTGGCCTGATGGGCTTCTTTGTGCCTCAGCTTCTGGGCGTCGGATACGTCTACGTCGGCAACGCCCTGAACGGATCGATGGCGCTCAAGTTGATGCTGCTGCTGATTGTGCTCAAGCTCATTGGCGTCACGGTCAGCTACGCTTCCGGCAACGCCGGCGGCATCTTCGGCCCCAGTTTATTCCTCGGCGCCATGCTGGGAGGCGCCATCGGCACCGTAGCCCACCACCTCTTGCCGGGATATACGGCCATGCCGGGAGCTTACGCACTGGTGGGCATGGGAGCGGTCTTTGCCGGCATTGTGCGCGTTCCCATGACCTCGGTGCTGATGATCTTTGAAATGACGCGGGATTACGCGGTCATCGTACCCTTGATGATCGCCAATCTGACCAGCCTGTTCATCTCCCGGCGCTTTCAGAAGCAGCCGATCTACGAGGCTCTGGCGCATCAGGATGGCATTCATTTGCCCACTCCCGGCACCCTGCACGGAAGCAGCCGGCGCACCGTGGCGCAGGTCATGCGGCGCTCGCCGGAGATTCTCCCCGCGGAGATGCTCGTCAAGGATGCGGTTGCACAGACTCGCTCCGGTCAATCCCGCAATTGGCCGGTAACGGACAAGCATTACTTTGTTGGAATGGTGACTCGCGAGACGCTGGAGTGCGCTTTTGTCGATGGGAGAAAAGAAAATCCACTGAAAGATATTGTGGAAACGCTTCACGTGCCTCATGTTCACATGGATCATGCCTTGCATCTGGCGCTGGAGCGCATGAGTCAGTATCATCTGGATCTTTTGCCGGTCATTCACCGGGCGGATATTCACAAGCTGGAGGGCGTGGTTACACTGCGAGATGTGCTGGACTCGTATGGCGTCACCGGCGTCGGGACGGAGGATCCGCCGAGTACGGACACGTTTTGTATCTAGTTGATTATAGTTATGTTACCTTCCAGCAATGTCCTCCCTCTCCCGCATGGACAATTCACCAGAGTTTCGGCATTTAGAATTCAAGAAGATGGAAGATGAATGGGGCGGGGCGGATCTCGCGGTGCGCCTCTGGTCCATTCGTTCCTTAGCCCGGATGGCGAAATTGGCAGACGAAGCGGACTTAAAATCGTCTATGTCACAGTAAATACATCTCGTAAGTGACTGAAAGTAATTATACTTGGCAGATATTCCAGGCAAGCGTTATCCTTACACAACTCTTCCACATTTTCGCAGTTTTGGGAGAGTTAGGAGGTGCCCGCGCATGTCCGAACACCACACCATCCTCGGTGGCAAAGTTCACGTCTACAAGCGCTCGAACAGTTCTAGCTGGCAATGCGCCAGCTATCTAGCCGGAAAGAATCGACGCACAACCACCAAAGAAGACAGCCTCTCGAAGGCAAAAGAATTCGCGGAAGACTGGTATTTGCAGCTACGCGGCAAACTCCGCAGCGGTGAGTTGAAAAGCGGCAAACTCTTCCGCGCAGCGGCCGAGTTATACCTGCGCGAATTCGACATCATCACGCAGGGACAACGGAGTCCTACCTATGCGCGCGGGCAGCACGCGCGTACAAATGGCCACCTGGTCCCGTTTTTCGGCAGCATGGTGCTTCCCGAGATCACGGCTGCAAGGTCAACGAATACCGTATCCATCGGCTTGAAGAAAGCAACGCTATGCGCGGCAAACCGCCAGCGCATAACACCACGCACCAGGAAATCGTCACGTTGCGCCAGATTTTCAAAACGGCTCTGCGGCACGGATGGATCGACCATTTACCGGATCTGTCAGAACCATATCGCTCGTCGCCTAAGATTTCCCATCGAGCATGGTTCTCACCGGAAGAGTACAAGCAGCTTTACGAGGCGACGCGAAAACGCGCGCATGATCCCAAGCAACCCCGCTTTCGTTGGGAAGCAGAACAACTTCACGACTATGTTCTGTTCTCCGCCAATACTGGCCTCCGTCCAGACGAGGCGATGCGTCTTCAGTTTCGCGATGTCACGGTGGTCGAAGACGAGGGCAGCGGCCAAACCATCCTAGAGATCGAAGTACGTGGAAAGCGAGGCGTTGGCTATTGCAAGAGCACAGCGGGTGCCGTGCGACCGTTCGAGCGGCTGAAGACCCGGACACGACCAAATGGTGGACCGGGAAGGTCAGGTAGTCGTACCGCATCCATAGCCAAGGGCGAGTGGCACGAGCCCGACCCTACCGATCTTCTGTTTCCGAAATGGCCACGCGATTTATTCAATGCAATTCTTGATGAAGAAAAGCTTCGCACTGATCGCGACGGTAGGCCGCGAACGGCCTATAGCCTGCGCCACACGTACATTTGCCTGCGCCTGCTCGAAGGGGCCGACATCTATCAGATCGCCAAGAACTGTCGGACAAGCGTAGAGATGATTGAAAAATACTACGCAGCCCATTTGAAGACACGGCTCGATGCTTCCGCTATCAACATCATGAAACCACGTCCGAAGAAAAAGGCGATTCCCAAGAAAGGCCCCGGTCGAGTGGAAGCCATCCGCTTGGCTGATGAAGCGTAGATCATCGCTGCTTGCTTTATGATAGGGCTGTGGCCAATTTCACGCGGGCGTGGCGAAATGGCAGACGCAGCGGACTTAAGCAACTTGAGTGCCCACCGGGAAACCGGCGGAGTAGAACTGCTCAAAGTCGGGGAAACCTTAAATGGCAATCCCGAGCCAAGCCCGGAAGCACTTCCGGGAAGGTGTAGAGACTAGACGGGCAGCACCTAAACCTCATGTGGGGAATGGTGAAGGTATAGTCCAGACCACGAACCCGCCCTTGGCGGGGCGGCGAAAGCCGAAGTGGTATGAAAATCCGCAGGCCGCAAGGCCGTGTGGGTTCAATTCCCTCCGCCCGCACCACACCCGCTTTCTAAGCGGGCCAGGATGGAACCATACTGGCATGTTCTCCGCAGTGCCGTACTAGGGCCGCTTCGGCCCGCACTCAGTCCGGCGCTGTAGGGCGCTACTGCATACGAACGTATGCAGCGCCCTCGTGTCCTCTTCTCTCATACTTGTAACCGTGCCGACACCACCCCGGAACCTGCGAGCAGGGAAAGCCGCAAATACTGTAGTCAGAAGTTTGTTGCATTTTTCTGACATAAGGCCCCAATGTCCACTCCGGCATCCAGCATTCCAGCCGCCATCCGGGACCGCATCTCCTCCCCGGCGCAGCCGCACGTCTGGACCCCGGAGGACTTCGCCGACCTTGGACCGCGCACTGCGGTCGATCAGGCCCTCCACCGGCTGGTTGCTTCCAAAAGCCTGCGACGGATTACGCGCGGCTTCTACGACATCCCCCAAGACAACCGTCTCACCGGAAAGCCTACCTATTCAAACCCGCGCGATGTGATCGACGCGCTGGCCCGCAAGGGCAAGGTCCGAGTGGTGGTCGATGGCCTCACCGCCGCCAACGACCTCGGACTCACCGACGCTGTTCCGGCGCGCATCGGCGTGCTCACCGATGGTCGCCTGCGGCCCAGCACCCTCGGCAACCTGACCCTCGACTTACAGGACGCCGCGCCTAGCCGCCTCTACTGGGCGGGCCGTCCCGCCATGCGCTTCGTGCAGGCGCTCCATTGGCTGCGCGACATGCTTCCGTCCGACGACGGAAGCCTCCGCAAGCGCCTAGTCTCCATCCTCAGAGACCCCGATCATGAACAGGCCATTCAGGACGACTTGCGCAGCGGCCTGTCGGCGCTGCCGGAGTGGGTGCGGGTGATAGTGCGCGACCTGCTCCAGCAGGCGAACGCTGGAGCACCGCCGCCGGCAGAGAAAGCGAAGTCCTCCAGACGCGCATCGGCACCGGCACCTACCCGCTGATTAGACTGCACACAATGCCATGTGCCGGCACACATTTTCGGAAACTTCAGTCATTCAATTCAAATTGACCCAATACCAGGGCATTCAATGTGTTCCAATCTGTCAGAAGATGATGTATACTTCTGACAGTCAAGGTGACGTATGGAACGCCTCACAGAAATTATTCTCAAGAAGACCAACGCGCTGCCCGAGGGTGCTCCAGTCAGCGCCAAGATGTTGCTCCATC
>Ga0224555_1001042_pt1 | contig 40990 bp, 43 predicted proteins | sample 714S23034metaG_FD_180687 | JGI IMG/M metagenome (GOLD analysis project Ga0224555, IMG submission 180687) | Peat soil microbial communities from Stordalen Mire, Sweden - 717 S2 30-34 | ecosystem: Environmental > Terrestrial > Soil > Wetlands > Peat | place: Sweden: Norrbotten County, Stordalen... | reverse complement strand
ATCGAAATCATGGCGCAGGATGGGACATGGAAAAAATAAAGTCTCCCCGGCGCATTGGCCAACCACCCTTGGAAGCCGGTCAACTCTGGCGCATGGCGGAAGCGAATCTTTTGGTGGTCATGGTTGGAAAATTGCTCGTGCATTACAAATTGGGCAAGCCCGACGCCGTCCGCGTCCCCCATTCCTGCAATTGCATCAAAACCATCGAGAAATATCTGAAAACGAAGAAGGCTGTGCTGGCTTATTCTAAGTTGCGTTCAAGATGATACTAATGGTAAATTCTATGCATGGCCAGACCACGAAGCCTCGACCCGCAACTCGTTCGGAAAGCCTTGGAGGTTTCCCGGCAAACCCAGGATTGTCAGGAATTGCGCCAAGCCTTGGCGGTTTTACTGCCAGCCCAAACCAATACCACTTTGGATCAAACGGCCAGAATTCTCGGCTTGGGTCGCGCCACCGTGGTGCGCTTGCAGCATGCTTTTAAGAACCGGCAAGTTTCTGCGCCGCGCAAAGTTTGGGGTGGACGGCGGCGTTCCTTGATGAGTGTGGAAGCGGAAAAGGAGTTTTTGCGTCCATGGGAGGAGCAAGCCAAGACGGGGGGAGTCTTGGTGCTGTCGCCGATCCGAGCGGCCCTGGCGCAAAAGTTGGGCCGTAAAGTCAATCGTTCGGTGGTGTGGCGTTTGCTGGAACGGCATGGCTGGCGCAAGGTGGCTCCGGATACGCGCCATCCCAAGAGTGATCCGCAAGTCCAGGAAGACTGGAAAAAAAACTGCCGGAAGCATTGGCAACCTTGTTGAAGCCGGAGGAGGTTCGTGGACGCCCGGTACGCGTGATGTTTCAAGATGAGGCGCGGTTCGGCCGGATGGTCCGCATTCGTCGCTGTTGGGCGCCCTTGCCCTTACGACCGAAGGTGGACAACGGTTACGAACGGCAATTTGTCTATGTCTATGGGGCCGTCAGCCCCGTGCAGGGAGAATTGGACTGGAAAATCTGCCCGAAAATGAACACCGAACGGATGAATGAATTCCTGCAACAAACCAGTCAGGCCCACGCCCCCGAGTTCATCGTCATGATCCTGGACGGGGCCAGTTCCCACCGGTCCCAAGAGTTACAGGTGCCGGAGAACATTCGTTTGCACCGCTTGCCGGGCTATTCACCGGAACTCAATCCCCAAGAGCATGTTTGGGATGAACTGCGGGAAAAGGAGTTTCCCAACCGGGTCTTTGACTCCATGGAGGGCGTCCTTGCCCAATTGGAAGCCGGGCTGCCGCGCATGACCGCCAACCCGGAGGCGCTGAAAAGCCTCACGGCCTGGCCTTGGATAGTTAGTCTCAACTTGAAAGCAACTTAGAATTAGTCCGCCGTTGCCATATTCAGGCTGCCCGGGGCCAAACACTTTGGGCCGCTTTCCTGCAACCTCCTGGACACCACAGGACTTTTTAAATTGCCTTTCTCGCATGAACCGGGCAGATGAAAGGCATGGCTAAAACATCAAAAGCAGTGAAAAAGACGAAACGAACACCGAACGCGGCCTTCATGAAGCCGGTCACCCCGGACGAGACCCTGGCTAAAGTGGTCGGCGACAAACCCCTTCCCCGGACTGAGTTGACCAAAAAGCTCTGGGCCTACATCAAAAAGAACGGGTTGCAGGATGCCAAGAAGAAGACCCTCATCAATGCCGACGAGAACTTGAAGGCGGTGTTCAACGGCAAAAAGCAGGTCAGCATGTTCGAGATGACCAAGCTGGTGTCCGGGCATTTGAAGAAATAGGGGCTGGTGAAGAAATCATCGCTGTCAACCCGAGCGAAGCGTTGCGTCATAAAAATTAGGTCATGACAAACGATTCACCGCAATGAAAGAAAATATGTCCGTTCAAGACAAGTGCTGCACGATTGAACCTTATTTTAAGGTGCCCAGAGGCAAGCTCCCGGCCTTCCGCAAGATTTGTGAGCAACTTGTCGCGAAGACCAAGCAGGAGCCGAAATGTCTTTATTATGGATTCAGCTTTAATGGGGACCAGGTTTTTTGCCGGGAAGGCTATGCAGACGCTGAAGCACTGCTGGCACACGTTGAAAGCGTGGGACCGCTGCTTGAGAAGGCGCTGAAGATTGCCGAGATGACACGCTTGGTCGTCCACGGTCCCGAAGAGGAACTGGCAAAGCTCCGCGAACCATTGGCCAAACTGAATCCTCAATTTTTCACCTTGGTGTACGGATTCCGTCGGTAAGCCGGCGTGGTTGGGTCAGGGCGTCGCGATGAGGACGAATGCAGTGATTGGCTAGGCCACACAGCAGGCTGGGCCAATTTCAGGTCGAGTTGGACGGCCTTTGTCCTGGTCACTTGACACAATGCCGCCATGAATCAATCACCCTTTGAACGGGATCATGTCAGGCAATTCGAGGTCCTGGGCGTGTTCGGTGGTGCTCAACTCGTGAAGCGATTGGACGGCAAACTTGAAATCCGTGGTGGTAGCGATGATGACCGCCAGCATGCCCGGGAATGGATGGAGACGTTTCTGAGACCAAGGTCAATCATCGCTTCCCGGAGGAGGTCTTGAGGCTGTCCAGGCACCTTGAAACTGCCCCCAATTGTGGACAAATCAGCCTGCCTCCAACATTCTGCTGATCGTGGCCAGGGCATTTCCCTCCAAGCGGTTATTGACGAAAATGAACGTCCTGCGTTTCGGTCCTGCCATCTTTCCCTCCGTAATCAACGCTCGCCTTGCCGCCTGTGCCTCTGGGTTCTCCTCCTTGATGCGGTCGTAAGGCTCAAACGCCTTCACCGCCTGCTCATATTTGCGGCCGGGCTTGAGCAGGAAACGGGCGGCGATGAGGTCTGGATTGGTCCTGCTGTAAGACAAGGCCATTTGTTCGTTGACCGAAGGCATCGCCTCCCATGAATTAAACACATGCGTGATTTGGTGCTTGGCCAGGCATGCAAAATATTCCGGCTTGAGCCAGTTGCGATTCCGCATCTCCACCCCATACGGCCAGCCTTTCGGCAGCCGTCCAAAGAATTTGTCCATGTCGGCAATGAAATCCCGTCCATGCTCATAGTCAGACGCCCAAAACCGGGAAAACTCGAACATCAGCAAACCGATGGAGGAGCGCACGGATTCACAGGGCTTCAGGAATGCCGCCACAAAAAGCTCGGCATTGAGGAAATTCTCATTGAGCTTCCCTGCCTACTGCCCGAAACGGTCTGAGGTTGGGGAATTTTTTAATAGTGATTTTATCGGTGACCTTTAAGCCGAAAAGAAAATCAACCGGCGTTTGGCTCACCAATCCTTCCAGATATGGCTGGCTTGGGAAATTATAATAGGCGGCATCCACGCAGACGGTTTTGAAGACGCCTGCATATTCAGTCAAACAGTCACGGTTGAAGCGGGTTTGAGCAAACTTGCCTCGATACTCGTAGCGTGCAGGGTCGTAAAGCATTCCGCACCAGCCCGGATACTTCCATGACGAGGTGCCGATGAACACGCCTTGGGCGGCTAGGTTCTCTGCTTGTTGTTGCAATTTGTCCCGGTCAAAATCCATCGGTCACTTATTATCAGCCCTGAAAGAACGGGTAAACTCAATAGTCAAGAAACGCCACGTCTCCCTTGTTTTTCGGCATGAGGAGGAGAGGTGGATCTACGTGGCCGGATATTGCCCAGTCCGAGGGCACCAACTCAAGTTGGATGGCTTTGCTCGAAATCAGGCGGCATTCCACCGAACTGATCTTTTCCACCTCAAGAATTATTCACTCGCTTTTTACGCCTCGCATTGTTCAAATCTGGCCACGGTATGAGAAATAAACTGCCTTGGATTCTGGCCCTCTTTTCATTGTTGTTGCTGCCTCGTCTTGCGATGGCGTGGGGCAGCGCAGGCCATCAGGTTATTGCGGCTGAAGCATGGAGGCAACTTTCCCCGGTTTTGAAAGCTGAGGCCATCGAGGTGTTGAAGACACACCCGGATTACGCGAAATGGCAAAGCGCCTATCACACGAACGCAAGTTTTGATATTTTTGCGTACGTGTTCATGCGGAGCAGCGCCTGGCCTGATGAAATCCGCAGAGCCGGCAACAAATACGACCATCCAAACTGGCACTTCATTGATTATCCCCTGCGACCGCCGGGATTTGCCTTCGAACCCGGCCCAAAGCCGGAAGATGACGTGCTGTATGGCGTGGCGCAATGTGAAAAAGTTTTGAGTGACACCAACGCCAATTCTGAATTGCGTGCGGCGTCCCTGTCCTTCCTGGTTCATCTTGTGGGGGACATGCACCAGCCGCTTCACTGCGCTTCACTTTTCACAGCCGTCTATCCAAACGGTGATAAAGGCGGCAATGATTTTTATGTGATGCCTGGTCAAAGAGGGGTTCGTTTGCATGGCATCTGGGATGGCCTTTTGAGCACCTCGGCCAACCCGCGAACCCAGTGGAATTACGCCACCGAGATTGACGCGAAATACTCCCGGACATCGCTGCCGGAGCTGGCCAGCCACACCACCCCGAAAGAGTGGAGCCTGGAAAGTCGGGAATTGGCGATTGAGAAAGCGTATTTGCGTGGGGAATTGAAAGGGGCCAAGGATGCAGCCGATGCACCCAAGCTCCCCGCCGATTACACGAAAGAGGCCAAATCGGTGGCGGAAAAGCAAGGAGCCCTGGCCGGCTACCGATTGGCCGATGAAATAACGAAGTATTTGAAGTGCGCCGGCACGGTCCCTCTCTTGCCGGTGAACACCGTCTCCGCCGCTCCAAGAGCACTCCCGACCAGAATCGGTTGTGCGGAGGCCAAGAATTATTACGACGAAACGATGGTGGTGACCGGGAAGGTTGTTGCGGTGAGTGTGCGTCCGACCGTTGCGATTCTGGACTTTGACAAGCCATATCCGAATTCACCGTTCACAGCCGTCATATTCCCAGAGAACGTCGGGCAGTTCGGGGATTTGCAAAAGTTCAATAATCAGAACGTGGAAATCAGCGGGACCATCACGGAATATCGTGGGAAGCCGGAAATCATCCTGGAATCCACCAATCAAGTCAAAGTGGTGGGTGGGAATTGATTGGTGGGTGGGGCTCAGTCCCGGATTCGCGGTTGACACCCTGGCCCATCCGTTCATTGTGGCTGCCTCATGTTCGCACGGGCTGTTTTCGCTTTTCTTGTACTGCCGGGCATGGTGGCAATCTTTGTCCCTGCTGGTTGGGTCTGGTTATGGTCAGACGCCAAACTTGTTCATTCTCTAGCTCTTGCGCTTCTGGCCCTCGGCTTTGCGGCGCTGCTTTGGTGTGTCCGGGATTTCTACCTGTCAGGCAAAGGAACGCTCGCTCCGTGGGCGCCGCCAATTCGGTTAGTTGTGGTTGGCCTATACCGCTACTCCCGAAACCCAATGTACGTGGCGGTTGCCCTAATGCTGCTTGGTTGGGCGTTCTCCTTCGGCTCGCGAAGCTTGCTCATCTATGCCATCGTTGTGGTGGTGGCGTTCCATCTTCGGGTGGTTCTGTGGGAGGAGCCTTGGCTGTCCCGCACGCACGGCAGTGAATGGGAGCAATACACGCGCCGGGTTCCCCGCTGGTTATGGTGAGCGCCATTGCATGAGAACCCAGAACCCACGGAAGGGGTGTCCTCACAAAATGCTGAGAAAGCGTTTTTGCAGGGCCGAATGCCAGGAATCGCTCCGGTAGCGGAGGGGACAGGGCGTGCGAGCCGAAACAAAGATGAAAAGAACTTGTAAAACTATGGAACGAAAAGATAATGTCGAAAAGCAACCCGCGACGATCATGGACAAAAAGCCAAACGGGAAATTTCAGTTTAAGTCTCTTCTGGTTTGGGCGGTGTTGGCCGCTGCTCCGGTGCTGGCTCAGTATCAGCCTGTGGCGGGAGAAGCCCCTTCGGCCACGGCGGCGCTCACTTCCCAGATGCTGAAGACTCTGGAAGGGGCGGTTCCCATGACACCACAGTTGCGGGCCGTTCGAGACGCGCTGGCGCACAATAGCATCCATTCGCTGGCGATCAATCCGGACGTGGAGAATCGGACCGACGCGCTGTTCAGCCACGAGATCAAGGATCCCGGGTCGATCGCGGACCAGGACAAATCGGGGCGGTGCTGGCTGTTTGCCGGGTTGAACATGCTGCGGCCCGGCGTCATCGCCAAAGAGAAGATGAAGGATTTCATGCTCTCGCAGGCTTATGAGCAGTTTTATCAGAACCTGGAATCGGCCAACCGGTCGCTTGAACTGGCCGTTGGCTTGCGCCATGAGGAGATTCACAGCCGCCGCATGGACACGTTTCTTCAGCATCTGATCGACGACGGCGGCAATTGGAACTATGTGCGAGCTTTGATCGGGAAATATGGGGCGGTGCCGCAATCGGTCATGCCGGATGACTATGCCGCGTCCCATACGGGCGAGATGGCGGCATTGATGTCGGCCCGCTTGCGCAAGGCGGTGATGGAGGTTCACCAAGCGAAGTTCGATGGCCCCGATGGGTCCGCTCTGCAAGAATGGAAAATGGCGACACTTAAGGATATCTACAAAATCCTGGTGCTATGCCTGGGCCAACCGCCGAAGAGCTTCGAGTGGCGGTACGAAAACAAGGACGGCAAAGTCACTGCGTTGGAGAAGTACACGCCGCAATCGTTCTGCCATAAATTCCTGGACGCCGATCTGAACCGATACGTGAGCTTTGCCAATTATCCGGGCCAGCCGATGCATGCCCACCTGGAATGGGCCTGGGAACGGAACATGGCCGACCAGGCGAACCTTGAGGCGGTCAATATTTCGATGGAGGAAATGGTGGATATGACAGTCAAGTCGGTTCTGGCCGATCAGCCAGTTTGGTTTGGGGCCAACTCCGGCGCCGAAGGCGACAAAAGCAAGGGACTTTGGCTGCAGGACATCGAAGACAAGCAGGATTTGTTCGGTATTGATTTCTCGATGAGCAAGTCGGACACGCTGGCCTATGACAACGGCACGCCCGACCACGCGATGGTGATCACTGGGGTGGACATGCAGGATGGCAAGCCTGTCAAATGGAAGGTCGAAAACTCCTGGGGAAAGAAGACCGGGGATAAGGGGTGGTTTACCATCGACAGCAAGTGGTTTGATCGGCACGTCTTTCAGGTCATCATCGACCGCCGCTTTGTGCCGGATGGATTGTTGGCGGTGAGTAAGCAGAAAACAATTCTGCTGCCACCTTGGGATCCTTTCACTGACTGGAAGGGCGGACAATAACCGGATGGCAGGATGGGTGTTTGATGGGAGATGGATCAAAGTCCGAATGCAGTCAATTCCAGGTCGGCCATCCAGAAAACTATCTGCTGGTCCCACTGCCGGTGGTCAAGAGGGTGTGAGCTTTGACGGCTAATCGGCCCGCTCCCAAAACGTGCCCCCCATGCTGTCCCATAAAGGTTTCAGGTCGGGATCATCAACGGCCGCCCGCTTCACCGTCTTCTCGTCAATGTTCATTGCCATCTCAAACCACCTTTTGCATTCCTCCAAGCGCCCGGTTTGAGCGCAGTAACAGGCCAGGTTGTATGGGATCGTCCACACCTTGGGGAATTTAATAGCCGCTGGGAGCAATTGCTCAAAGGCCCCCTGGGTGAGTTTGAGTTCATGCAGGGCAAAAGAGCGATGTATCCACGCATCAGACCGATCTGGGTCGAGTTTGATGATGGCCCCGGCAAGGTCCACGCACGAGTCCCATTTCTTCGCCCGCATATAAATCTGGAGGCGAACCTCCAGCACGTCCGGGTGGGCACGCAATGCCGGGGCAATCTTTTCCAGTTCCTCGTTCGCCTCGGTGGGGTTGCCCAGTTCCAGCCAGCCGATGGCGGCGGAGAGGTGAAAACTGTCGGGTGGCTGGAGGGGTTTCATGGGGATGGCCATGCTTTGCCCAAGACCTCCAGGACGAATGCCCCCACCTCCGGCTCCTTGGAAGCTCTTGGTCCGGCCACATTGAGCACTTTGATTCCGTGGTCCTGAATGAAGCGCCGGAGAGCGATTTCAGGGGACGCCGGACCTCCATTGCGGGAAAGATGGAGCACCGGCTTTCCATGCTTCCGGGCAAGCTCCACGGTCTTCTTGGAACCGCCCGTCAATGTCTCCTCAATGGAAAAGACCACTGTGCCGTCAGAATGCCCTTTGAGGGATGATTTGATTGAGAGGTGAATGCTGGGGACACGCCGGGGAGGGGGGATTTGAGTCGGCTGCAACGTGCGACAATCCGGGGAATATCGCGCTTCCCCGGGAAAACCGTGAAGCCTTTTAACCCCCTTTTAGAGCCTTTCAGCCGTAAGCGCCGTAATAGCCGCGTTGGGGTAACCCACACCTTGTTGTTACGGCGGGCGGTGAAACGAGGAGCTTCCCGGGCGGTTGGATTAACGGGCTAAACCAGGCTGACCAACGAAGGCTTCAAGCGGACCAGTTCTCGGCGTGGGTTGAATTCGTACAATAGGGTACTTTTCCAGTGCTTTGATTACACCCGGGCACGTCCAGTACCAGAAGCCAATTCAAACGCTCCTGGTGGCTTGTAGGCGTTCTAATGGGCTATGTAGCCTTGCGGTCAGGATTGATTCTGGCGCGTTGGCAGCGTCGAAAGCAGGAAAGATGCGGTATTGCGCTCCCGGCACGTCCAAGGTTACGCGGTGCAGGTGTCCTGTTGGTAGTGTCCTAATTTGAATTTACAAAGAGCATTATTCGTGCGTCGGGAAACAGGCACCCCATAAAGCGAAGCTCACCACGACCCCGAATAAGGTCCAATGCAGTTGCGGCTGACGATATTTTTTGTCAATGGTCCATCCGATTGCCGGGGGGGCAATCATGCACACAAGCCAAGGTATCATAAAATCGACCTATTTTTAATTTCAAGTTTTGACCGCATCCTCCCAAAGCGCGAGCATTTCAACACCTGTAAATTGTCGTTTATTGGGTGGGGTTTTATCGTCGTGAAAGACGTTCTTTACATCAGATATAGGTCTCGACGAAATTTCCGCAACAAGCGAATCGTAGTCGAGCGATCCATAATTTCTCAATCTTTTCGAGCCTTTTATCACAACGCCTCGGCGGAACAGCACTCTAAACTTGCCTTCATCTGTTTTCATTTCAATGTCCTCTCTTCTTTGAATCTGCCACGATTGACGCCCGCACTGCCGTTATAGGCGGTTCAACCGACCGCATTGGAAGGCTGCCACAATCTTCCCGCCTTTGTCCAGCGTCAATCAGGACGGGCCGGGGTGGACGGTGCCCGGCTATCGCTCATCTTCCGCATACTCCTCCACAAGGGTTTTCAAGAAATCCTGGGTGTAAATGCGAATTTCGTTTGCTCCGTCAAAATAGCCGTCGTCCATTGCCTTTTTCCAGTATAGTCTTGCTTCTTCATAATAAGGAATTGTGACGCGGCGCACCAATTCAGTCCATTGTCTCAAATCGGCAACGCGCGGCTGGTGAAAGTCAGGGTCATGGTAATCGCCAATATCTATACAACCGAGAAGGTGCGCCATTCGATCTTCCAAAAACTGGTCTAAGTGGATAGTTGAACTATTCGCTTCTGGGCTGTTCACGTAGCAACCGTTCTCGCCCCCCAATGGGGATTTGAGTAAATGATGACAGATGCGAAACGAGTGGGCTTTTCTTCTGTTGGAATTGGGGTCTTTATCGTCAAGCCATTCCAACCAGCCCTCATCTGGAGATTTAATGATCTCGTGGCACGTATCACACACAAACTGCTTCAATGGCAGCATCGTATTCATACCGGAAATGGTGCCACGGCCAACAACAAACACAAGGATTTTGCGCGTCAACCCGTCGTCGTCACCCCTCGTTCAAACGCTTGTCCTTGCGCTCAGGTTCGATTCTGGCAGGTTCGCAGCGTCGGAAGCGAACATCATGCGGGTTGTGCTTCCGGGCTGTCCGCAGTCTTATCAGAACACCCCGCCAGCGTCACCAGCAAGGCTCACGGCAGCCTTTTGGACGCCGGACGCCTCAAAGGTGCTGGCGACAGGAAAAGCATCCACATCTCCGTGGTTGACTCCCAAGCCCCGCCGGCATTAAACCATCACCCATGACAATTTTATCAAGTTTAACGACCGGGCAACTCCAACGCATCCTGTCCATCAAGGAGCGAATCGAAGCCCTGCAAAGCGAGATCGAATCAATTGCGGGCGGTGGTGGCGGCGGTGGTGAGGTTCCGACTCCGTCCTTGGGGGAAGAACCACCAAAGAAACATCGAAGATCCGCTGCTGTCCGGGCAAGGATGGCGGCGGCTCAGAAAGCCCGGTGGGCGATGATCAAAGGGACCGCCGGGGCAACTGCCGATTCCGATGAGAAGCCAACCAAAAAGCGAAGGAAAATGAGCGCTGAGGCAAAGGCGAAAATTGCAGCGGCTGCCCGGGCGAGATGGGCGAAGGTCAGGGCGGAGGGGAAGAAGACGCTGTAAGGCGTTTTCATCCACGAAGACAGCAAACGATGTGGACTGAGGCGTTATCTGGAGAGAACTATGACCAGACCACAGAAAGGCGCCAAGCCCGAAGTTTCCATGAGTGCGCTGGATGCCGCCATCTATCATCGCCGGCCTATGCGCAATCATACGCCCCAGACAGCATCGCAATACACTCATCGCGCATCATGAAAACATTCATCGTTGAACTCATCTATGGACGAGAAGTTCGCATCAAGGCTGACAAATGTGAAAAAGAAGGAGACCGTCATGTCTTTTACACAAACGCAGGAACTCGTGTTGACGATGTGTTGTCCGAGATAGTCTCGGGCATTCATTCCGAGGAAGACCATGCGCCAACGCCATCGGCTGGGTTCTCCAAGAAGCCATTGAGATCCAAGTATTCCATACATGAACTCTCCTCATTCACCAGTACCGGCAGTTTTGCGGGCAAGACAGAGGTGATTTGGCTTTTGGTTGTCGGAATTGTTTCATTGGCGGCGTTCATAACATCGCGCATTGAAGCCTTCCCGCTCACAGTGGTATTTACCTCAGAAGCTGTCGCATGCGTTTTTGCACTTCCTTTTGGGCTTATCGCCATTGCGGCTATATTCTCAGCAATGGTACAACTTTTCACGCCGGGGGGAGGGAACGCCATTGCACTTTTTGTATGGGACGGAGGCGTTGCTAGGCTAGCCCTGCGCTTGCCCCGCAAAACCGTCATGGCGCATGGGTGAAGCATCTTTTGATTTGACACTTCGAATTGACGGCCCGAGCAAGCGTGATGATTTTCACCATGTCGCAAAAACGGGCGTAGCCTCGCCATAGGGTGTTGAATTGACGGAAAATAGTTCATGCAGTTATTATTCCTTGCAAGCGATGGATTTCATACTACAATCCTGCCCCAAGAACATGAACGCCAAGCCTTTTAAAAGTCCCAAACACAAGCTGATCTCCTTTTTTCAGCGGAGCCGTGACAAGTGGAAGGAGCGCGCCCGGCGTTATTTTTCTTAAATCCGAGCCTTTGAGGTGCGAGTGCGCGACCTGGAAGCCAGCCGGAACCACTGGCGAAAGCGTTATTTCACCGAACGGGCCGGGGCGCAGGCGCCTGCCGGGCGGCGGGGTCATTCCCCCCCCTCCGGTTGGATTTCCCCCCGGTGATTAACAGCGCCGTCCGGCGGCCATGCCTGAACGCTCCCCACGCATGTTTGACAAGCGTTTCGGCCATTCAGGCTGAGGACAGTCCGGCAGATTGGGAGTTGTTGCCGGCACTGGAAGCTGGCGGTCAGGCTGCATCGGCGGCAACGCTCCACCCCTTTGAGACTCAAAACACGCCACGAGGATACCGCCACGCAACAGGCCTTATCCAAATGGCGGTGGAGTTCCTGCTCTTCTGCAACATGAGCCTGCGAGCCGCCTCGCGCGCGTTCATGGTGATGGATCTCCAAAGGTCCCCGACCTTTTGGACCATTCGCCACTGGGTGCTCAGACTGGGGCTTTACGAACTCCAACGCGCCAAGCCCTTGGCCGCCGATTGGATTTTCATCGTTGACGCCACCATAGCGGTCGGGGAACACAAGGCGCTGGTGATTCTCGGGGTGCGCCTGGCGCAGTTGCAGGAGCGGGGATTCAACCTGAGGCATCAGGATGTTGTAACCTTGGGCTTGAAAATACTGCCCCGCTGCGACGGAGTGGCCGTGCATGCCCAACTCGAAGATGCGGCGCGCAAGGTTGGCGTGCCGCGGGCGGTGGTCTCGGATGGCGGTGCCGACGTGGCCAAAGGAGTAAGACTGTTGAGGCAGGACCATCCAGAGGTGGATTGGATTTATGACTTAACCCACCGGCTGGCGCGTTTATTGGAAAAACAACTCAAGGACCAGTTGTGGTGGGATCGCTTTGTGACGCAGGCCGGAAAAGTTCGCAATGGATGCCGACAAACCAAATGGAGCTTCCTGCTGCCGCCGGCCCCGCGAACCAAAGCCCGGTGGTTTAACTTGGAGCCGTCGGTTAACTGGGGGCTTCGGGTGCTGGCCTATGGGCGCAAGGAAGGCTTGAGGGACAAGAAATTTGCCGCCCTCTTTGGCTGGCTGGAGGAATTTGAGCCGCTTTTGGAGGAGGCCCGGCAGATGACGGGAATGATCAAGGCGGTGTGTGAAATTATCAAGGCCAAGGGGATCAACGCGCCACACGTCCAATTATGTCGCCAGAGGATTGAACAAATCGCCCAGACCCCCAAGGCCCGGACATTTGGTGCGGAGATTATGCAGTTTTTAGATGCGCAAGCGGCGCTGGCGAGGCCTGGTGAAACGTTGTTGGGCAGCTCGGATGTGATAGAATCGGTCTTTGGGAAATACAAATCGGTGGTCGAGCGCAGTCCTTTGAAGGTGATAACAGAAATGGTGTTAACGGTTGCCGCCCTTACGTCGGCGCGCACCAACCAGGCGGTAAAGGCGGCGATGGAGACGGTGAGCCTTAAGGCGGTGAAGAATTGGTTTGGAGCGAATGGCAATCCGACCCAGCTAACAAGAAGAAAAGAGGTGCTGAGGTGTGATCGCCCAATAATAGGAACACATAATGCATGAACTCTATACCCAAAAAAAACGGCCAATTCAACACCCTAGCCTCGCCACATACTTTCAAACCCAGGAACGCCGTCACACTTGCGATCAAGGTATCCCCCCAGTTGAGCGATCATGATCATGGCTTGGCCGAGAGAGCATTTTGTTCTGGTCTTTTTTTTTATTCAGCAGTCCCAGCACCTCGCACTCGATGGGGTTGAAGAGCACCTCGCACGGCAGTTCTGGAACTTCCCTCCCCAAGAGCGCCAACAACATGATCCGCCAAGCAATGACCGCGTCGATGGCGATGGCCCGCAGCAACGTCTCGGCGGTGCGATTCTGATGTTCCAGGATTTTGCATCCGCTCTTGAGCACTCGATGCCATTCCTCGATCCGCCAGCGTCGGCAATACCAGCGGATGATCTTGCGGGCTTGCTTGACCGAGCGCACCTCCATCGTGGTCAGGAGCAGCCACTCCAGCGGTTCGGCGCCCTGGGGAGGATGCTTCTCTACCAGATAAATGGCCCAGATTTTGATCGGCTGAAGGTGGCGCGTTTGCGACGTGTTGGGCGCGCTGAGGAGGACCTCTTTGAATCGAATTTCGACCCGGGCCTCGCGCGCCTGTAACCCCGGTCGGCCCGACTCCGAAGGCAGGCCGACGTGTTCTCGCTGGCGGGGCACGGGGAGCGAAATCCTCTTGGCCAAGGGAGCGGCGGCTAACTCCGCGAAGAGCTTCCGCTCCGTTTCTTCCAGACAGCGATCCGTTTTGGCCCGCACCAACAGTTCGGCCTTTCGGCCCGTCTGAGAACGGCGGTAATGAAAGAGCTCAAACATATCCCCTTCCCGATCGGCCATGCTCACGATGCGGGTCTGGGGAAGCAGCGCCGCGATCTTCATGGCCTCCTCAAAGCCCTCCAACCAGCGATAAGAGTCCTTCTGCTCAATGGGCCGCTGCGGGTCTTTGCCCTTGGCCGACTCCGGAGCGCAGCCTTGAAGCTGTGCCATCCCCAGGGGCAGCCCCTCGGCGCTCAAGGCCAAAGAACTGTGCAAACGCAATCCCCGGCTTTTGGCGCCGGTCTGGTTGGTCCCAATCTGCCCCAAGTCCTGGCAGTGGCTGCGCGTCGAGTAGTTCAAATCGGTGGAATCCTGCACGATCAGCGCCGTGCTCTCCCGACTCATCCGGCGGATGGTTCGGGCGCGATGGCTTTGCAGGAGCTTTTCCAGATCCATCTCCTCGCGTTCATTGTTGAGAAATCGATAATAGCCTTTGAGCTCGTCGCGCTGGCCGCCAATGGCTTGGGCATAAGAGCCGCCGGGTTGGGCCGCTTGGTCGCGGGCGATCTTGACCAACCGGCGAGTCAAGCGATCATCTCCGAGTTCACAGTCCCCAAATTCCAGCTCCGCCCAGCCCGCCCCCTCCAAGCCACTCTCCGCGCTCAGGGGACTGATCGTGGGTGGTTTAACCCCGACTTGTTTATGGAAATCCTTGACCAGCGCATAGAGATAGACGTCCTTGATGCTCTTGACGGCGTGGTTGGGCCCGTTGCGTCCGCGGCCTTTGGTTTGGCCCACCCGAATCCAGTTGGCGGCCTGGTAGCAGGAACCCTCGTAGGTCGGGGTCTCCACGAAACTTTCCAGCAACCACGGACGCAGACCATAGCGGCGCTGGAAATCCCGGCTTGCCTGCTGGGCGCACAGCGAAAGAGCGTGGGAGGCCAAATTGGCGCAACGCACCATCGGGCGAATCAGAAACCGGTTCATGTTGAGCACCCGCTCCAGATATTGGCTGCGTTGAGAGGAGTTCCATCCAATCCAATCATCCCGCCCCTCCAAATACAGAGCGGCGCTGCCAAACCCTATTCCTCCCAGCCAGCCATGGTCGGAACCCAGCAAATAGCGCAACTGTCGGCCGACCAGCCGGCAGTCTTTCAACGGATGCTCCTCGAGCATCAGTTCATTCCAAATCCGCAGATGTTCTTGATCCATCACTTCGATCAGCCTCAGTCCGCGCACATCCTGGAGCAACTCCGGAACGTCCAGGGGAGCCGCCACCGGATGGTTCAGGCGGGTTGGATGCCAGGTCTTGCCGCCCTGCGAGCGTGGCTTGGGCAGCCGCCACAAGCCCTCCTCGGCCAACTCCCGCAAGGCCTTGCTGGTGGTGGCCATCTGCCATTCCCCTTTGCCATCGCGCAGATCGAGACGACGACAGAGTTCCTTGGCTAAAGCGTGGCGGCTGGGTTGAGGATCGTCTTGGAGCAGCGCGATGACCAATTTCGTGTTTTCGGCGGTGGCCAATGTTTGCTTAACGGACAAAGTAGATTGCATCCACCAGCAATTACAGGATTGGGAAGCAATTGTCCCGTTCTTTTTTGAGGGGCAAGCGCAGGGCTAGGTGGGCTCGGGTAAGGCTGAGGGGAAGAAGACGCTGTAAGGTAAGTGGGATACATTGTTGCCCACGATTTTGAGAATAGCCTTCAAAGGAGAATTGTGGAATGGGGATAAGCGGCTATAGTTTGAGGGTGAAAAAGATGATCGTTCCAGTAATCATTCTCGCGGTAGCTGTGGCTGTGGTTGGCTGTAAAACATCACGAGCGGGTTACGAGTCCGCGCCGTACAGGGTGGTGCGCTCGGATGGCAAATTCGAACTGCGTGATTACCCGTCTTTAACGGTGGTGGAAACATTGATGGATCGTACCGGGCAAGGTGCAGGCGGTGGTTTTAACCGCCTTTTTCACTTCATCACGGGCCGGAACGAGGCCGGGGAGAAGATTGCGATGACGACGCCGGTGTTCATGTCTGGCAATGGATCGAACAGCACGATGGCCTTCGTCATGCCAGCTACCATGAAAGCTGCCCAAGTGCCCAAGCCGTCAGATGGTTCATTGATGGTGCGGGAGTTGGAGCCTGGTCGGTTTGCCGTGCTGCGCTTCATTGGGGGGCGCAACCTGAAAAATGAGTCCGAGACGTTGAGCCGGTTGAAAGCTTGGATCAACACGCAAGGATTGAAAGCCGCTTCAACGCCGGTCTATGGCTATTTTGATCCGCCGTGGACTCCAACATTCCTGCGTCGAAACGAAGTGATGCTGCGAATCGAGGCGGAACGATGAAGCACTGCTCGGACATTATCACGCATCCAAAAAGACATTCGCAATCATTGAACCCTTACGTGGCTTACCAGATACCAGCCTTCCTTTGCTGGAGCGTCCATCGCCAGATTTAGCGGTCGTCTTTGGTCGGTTGGGTCAACCAATGCGACTGCCAGGGTGTAATCGCCCTGCTCCAGGCTTGCTGGTATCTGCATCAAAGCGGCGACATCGCATTCACCAGGCAACCACTCGCGCGGATCGGTACTGGCGTTGGTGCTGACGGTCGTTTGACCAGCGGCGTTAAACAAGGAGAGACACAGCTTGAAGGGACGATAAAGTTTGCCTACGCCCACGTTGGCCCATTTCATTTTCACGTCCAAGTCCGTACCTCGCTGCACCGCCTTCTCATGCGATACTTCCCGCAACACGAAGCGATAGCCAGCCAGACGGGCGAGTTTTTCGAGTTGAGGCATCGCCTCGGCCGGCACCCGGCCAATGTTGTCATTGATCATGGCTACGTGGTTGTTGAGCATGAAGTTCACCGCTACGTCAAACGACCAACCTTTTGACTTCAGGTAATCATAGTCGCCATACCATTCAAAGACCACCGGCGCCTTTCTCCATCTGTCCGCCATCCCTGGAACACCTGCATAGCGCGGCGAGCCAATCCAGTTTTGCTCGTGCCAGGGCGATCCAACGCCATCGCGCCGGATACCCGTCTCGTGGGCCAGCGCATAACCCATCACCTCCACATCGTCGGACATGAAAACCAGCGGAGTCTTTTTGAAGGCTTGGAGATACATGTCCACGATCTGTTTGCGCACGACGACTGAAGCGGGATGAGTCGAGTGCCATTCGCCCCAAATACCGTATGAACCGATGTCGAGAAACTCCACGCCCGGATTGCCGTCATAATGCTTTCCAAGCGCGGCGATGAACGCTCCATGCTTGGCAAGGTAGATGGGGTCGGCGTAATCCGGTTCGATGCGTGCGATGGCCCGACCACCGCTGGTTGGATCGCCGCCGCCAGCGCGATATTCAAACCCCTTGCAACCGCAGTCAAAAAGCCATTTGGGCGAGGTGTAATAGCCGCTGCTATGCGCATTGGCGGTCATGACGCGCATGGCCACAGCGGCACCACGCGGCTTCCAGGCCGAGATGGCGTCGTCGATGAATTTCCAGTTGCATTGGCCTTCCTGCGGCTCAACGTCTCCCCAGTCGAACCGGATGTAGGCGACCGAGCAGGGGAAACGTGTCCTGCCATTTGGATTACGTTGCTGGCTCATCCATCCCTGGCCGGGATTGGCGAACAGTGTATCAACCTCACGAAAACGAATGCGTTGCCAGTTGTCCTCGGAGGCATGCATCAGCAGCGTAAAAAAAGCCAGGACGATGAGGCATGTTGGCCGGAGAATTCTTCTGAAGCCGAGCAGCCAAACCGATGGATTTAATGCCCCAGGCATGTCGGGAGCTTAAATGAGCGTCTTCGGTTTTGGCAAGTTGTTCATTGCAGGACGGTTATACATCGCAGATCTGCACACCTTGCCTCAGCGACGCGAGCGGATCAGGCCGTGTCGGAACGAATTCCTGGGCCACAAATCCTTTGAAGCCGCTTTCCACAATGGCCTTCATCACCGCCGGGTAGTAGATTTCCTGCGTGTCGTCGATTTCGCCGCGACCCGGCACGCCGCCGGTATGATAGTGGGCGAAGTGCTGGTGGTTCTCGCGGATGGTGGCGATGAGATCTCCTTCCATAATCTGCATGTGGTAGATGTCGAAAAGCAGTTTAAATCGCTCCGCACCAACGCGCTGACAGAGTTGGACGCCCCAGGCGCTGTGATCACACATATAATCTTTGTGGTTGCGCTTGCTGTTGAGCAGTTCCATGCAGACATTGACCCCGTGCTTCTCAGCCATCGGCATAATGCGCTTGAGGCCCAAGGCGCAATTCTCCATGCCTTGCTCATCGCTCATGCCTCTGCGGTTGCCAGAAAAACAGATTATATTCGGGTAACTCTGCTCGGCAACAACGGGAATGGTTTGCTCGAAAAACTGGACGAGTTTGTCATGGTTCTCCATGCGGTTGAGTCCGTTGGCGATGCCTCCCGGCACGCCGCTGACCATCGCACAAATGAGGCCGTACTTTTTGAGCGTCGGAAAGTCCTTCATCTCAAGCAGGTCGATGGATTGGAGGCCGATTTCCTTGGCGGCCTTGCAAAGGTCGTCCAGCGGGATGGTGTTGTAGCACCATCGGCAAACGGAGTGATGGATGCGACCTTTGAGTTTGGGGCTCGCGGCCGTTTCCGCTGTGCATGGCTGGACCGGGAGATTTAAGGCGGCGGCGGCGAAGACGGTGCCACCAGTGATTGTGCGAAGAGCCGAACGACGAGACATTTTGATATTCATGGCGGACAGACCGGATCGCCCGTTTTGATCCTTCCATCGTCGAGCAGCAGCATGAGCGAGACGCCGCCCACCAACGCCTTTGCCAGTGAGGCCGTGCCGTGGGGTTTGGTCCGGTTATAGCCCGGAGTGTAAGTCTCCGAAACTATCCTGTCGTTGCGAATGACCAGGAACGCAGTGGTGCCGCGCGCCATGAGGTCGGCGGAGAGCTTTTGCAGCCGGGTGGAATTGAAACCCTGGCTTTCGGGACTGGCCATCGGCCAATCGCCGGGCCAGGCGTCGGCCTGCGAAGCAAGGGACACTTCCGGCTGCCACAGGAGCCACAAACAAAGAGTGATGCCAATAGCGGCCTTGTGCATGCCCCTATTGTGGACGCGGAGCGGGAGCGCGTGCAAACTCCTTTATGATCAATTCCCTGCGCCTTGGCGGCAACTCACTCAACTTGCAATGAAAGCCGTGCCTCCGGCAGGCCGGGCGCGAACACAGTCAGGTTGATCGCTCCCTTTTTGCGGGCGGCTTGCACCAGAGCGAGCGCTCGTCCTTGCCACGTGCGCCGCGTCGGCAATGGCCGACAAACACATCCACCGGTTCGAGGCTGCGTGCCGCCTCTTCCACTGTCCGCACATACTCATGCCGGAGCTCATGCGCCGGGAACGGCTGAACCGATTCACCGCATCCAGGGAGCTTTGGAATGGTGATACTGCGGACCCGGCGATGAATTCCGGTAACCATCTCATGTTGGTGGGCGATCTAGGCATTTGGCTTTACGAGTAGTTAGCGGACATCACCCCTGAAATAAAGTCCGAAACGTGGCTGCTTGGCCACGGTCATTGGCAGATTCTGCGGGGAAAGTGGAATCAGCCGAAAGGCATTGGAGGCCTAACAAGGCCGATCCGAGCAGTCCATACCAACCTTTGTCCAGTCGCGTCGCCCCACTCATGACAAACGTGATCTGCGACGATCCGGCTGGCGTCGTCATGCCAGGCTTCCGGAGGATTTTCAGTCCGGCAGGTTGCACCGGGTTCAAGTCCAGCCCGCCCGGCTAAACTCTTCAATTCAGCCTGCCCATGCCCAGGATTCACGGCGAAACGGCCGTGCTCTGTGTCCCGCCATTTCCAGCCGCTACAGTAAGGCCCACTGCGCGCAGACGGTATCGATCGCCAATCTTTTCAAATCGAGTTGTGGCAGGGTAGTTTTTGATGTCAAGGGACAACTTTGACCGAATACTGGCCTCTGGAGTTTTTCCGCCTCTTCCAGCGCGGCGAGCATACCCCAACGCTGTTGCCTCCTCCCAGATTTCCCGGTGCGACAATGGGCTTTTTCGCTGAAGGACAAGCTCCGCCAGTTCCAGCCAGGTCAGTTTGTGATTCGGAGCGGTGACGTTTTGGGGGGAGGCGAGCCCGGTGAGTTGGGCGCGGCGGTAATTACCGGTGCGGCGCTGTTATGAACAGCGGGACCATGGTTTAGGTGAGGGGATCCTTTTGGCGCGGCCGCAGCAGTTGCTTTTGGAGGCATCTTCTTGACTTTGCGGAACTCCAATATATCCCCGGGTTGGCATTTGAGCTTGTCGCATATCGCTTCCAGCGTGGAGAAACGGATGGCCTTGGCTTTGCCGGTCTTCAGGATCGAGAGATTTGACAAAGTGATGCCCACGGCGTCAGCCAATTCATTCAGCCGCATTTTCTGTTGCGCCAGGCGGACGTCCAGATTGATGATGATTGCCATGGGATTTAAGCTACCCACCCGAGCCACCATGGCCTTGACGGGCCTGCCATGCCCGAGCTGAGAATGAGTGTTGCATTCATATAATTTTTCAACGCTTATTTATAAAGCAACTTTTGGATTCTACCTTCCAGGCCAAGTATACTGTTCAGCTTTTGCCAGGCGGCAGATAGGATGTTTCGTCCGGTGAGCCGGCTTAGCTCTCGCAGGGAGTAGCATCCCGTCAAGGCCGCCAGAATGCCTCCGACGATGGCGTCGTACAACAGCGGCAGGGTCCGTATGACGAGGACCGAAATGATCGCGGAAATTATCGTCATTCCGATCAGGCGCAGGCTGTGCCGGCTCCAGGCAAAGCCTGTCAGGTACTTGGAGACGCAAAGTGCCAGGAACACGTAAAACACATAGAGCGCGAAGAACGCGACCCCCGCCCCAACCAGGCCGAATAGGCGGATGCCTATCCACATGAATCCCAGGCTGATCAGGTTGCTGATGAGCTCCGTCCAGAAGTACCACCCCTTGGCCCCTTTTGCCAGCATGATGAAGCCCATGGGCCATGAGACCAGTCGCAATATCAAACCCAAGGTTTGCCAGCGCAGCACGGCAACCGCCGGCGTGAATTTCGCGGTATAGAAGAACATCATGACCACAGGCGCCAAGGTCAGAGTAGCGATGATCCCCGGCATGGCCATGATCAGCCCAACCTCGGTCTGCTCATTGACCAGCCGGTTGACCTCCGCATGGTTGCCGTTGACTTTGGTCAGCCGCGGGTAAAAGTCCGCGCCCATGGCCCCCAGGATGAAGCCCACGTAGTAATTCGAGAGGTTCCAGGCTGAGGTGTACATACCATTGGCCTCGACGCCCAGCTGGCGAATGATCATGACCCGTTGAATATAGGCCGCCGCAGATCCCAGCAGCGTGGCGCACATCAGCGTCACACCCAAATGCAGCATGGGCTTGGCTTCAGTCCAGGTCTCGCGCCAAGTCATGGAGACGGATTCAACTTTAATACGCCGGGCATAAAACCAGGTGACGAATAGTCCGATAAGTGAAACGGCCAGCATCATGGGAATGACCGCCCTCACTCCGAGGAAAATCATCAGTGCAATGGCGATGGGCGTGCTGATGAGCGGTCCAAGAACGGCTTGGGCGGCCAAATCACGGATTCGCCGCAGTGCCTGGATGATGGCGCCCAGCGCTCCGGAAATGGATCCGATCAAAATCGTCAACGATAGAACGCTCAGCGCGAGCGCGTGGTCGGTGTTGCCGAAAGTGAATTTTGCCAGAGGAAACGACAGCGCGATCAGCAGTATCGCTCCAAGAAGCCCAGTCACCCAGGCGGCGCGGCGAATAGTCAGCAGGGAGCGGGCGATTTGGGTCTGATCGCCATGCCCAGACGCTTCCACGAGTTGGCGTACGCCGCTCGTGTTGATTCCCATTCCGGCTAATATGGCCAGTGGGCCTAAAACTGTGTTGTAAGCTCCAACCAGTCCAACGCCCAAAGGCCCCAGGTAAACGGCCGTGAACTTTACCCGGATCATGGCGATGAGCACGTTAATGGCGGAAGAACCGCCAATGAGGGCCGAGCTTTTGAGAATTTGCCCGTGGCTTGATTCCGAGCGTTTTTCTTCCATGTATTTTTATGTAATTTCTGGTTCCGTCTTGTTTCTTTTAGACCGGAGTCTCGTCGTGCGGCCGTAGCGGCTGGACGTTCCCAAGCAGCTTGATGCACAGGCCGTATGGCACCCCTAAGAGGACACGCAGGAAAAGCAGCAGGTTCTTCGGGGTGATCTTCCAACGGAGAGCTTCTGCCGCCTGGGCGAGTTTTTTGGGGCCGCCTTCTTGGCAGGCTTTCCAGGCCGCTTGGTTCTGGTGATAAATCGCGGCCTCTTTAATCTTCCCAGTCAACCAGCCTTGCCGCAGGCACTTGATGAGTATTTTGTTTCTTGATTCAAGTATCTGGCCGGACATCGTTCTCATCATGGAGGTCCCCACTATGCGATAGCGCGCGGTCGCCTCCGGGTAGTACCTGAACCGAAACTCGTGGGAGATGCGCAGCCACATGTCCCAATCTTCGAAGGCCAGGCTCTCATCGTAGGTTCCTACAGCTTCGAAACAGCTGCGCCGGATGAGGGCGGTCATGGCCGGGATGAAATTGCTTTGGAGCAGTGTCTCGAACAGCCAGCCGTCTAAAATCCCCTGGGCCTTCCGATGGCTCGCAATGAACATCTCCGGCAGAGTTTCCCCGGACTCATTCATGGTGTAGGCGTCGCTATAGACCACCCCGACCTCCGCCGAGCTTTCTTCCATGAGTTCCACTTGACCCCTGAGAGTTTGCGGCAGCCAGACGTCATCCGCGGCAAGAAGGCGGATGTACTTTCCGTGGGCATGACGCAAGGCGTCATTCAGCGTGCGACAGACGCCCACATTGGTTTTGTGGGCAATCAAAGTGGCTTCCGGCCAATTCTGCTTGAGCCACTCCTGGATGACTGCCACCGAGTTGTCTTTTGAACAGTCGTCAATGACGACAAGCTCGATCGACGGGTAATCCTGGGCCTTGACGCTGTTCAGAGCTTCCGGGACAAACCGTGCGTGATTGTAGCAGGCGACTATGGCGGTCACCTTTGGGTGGTTCATAAACATTGGGGAAGGCTACAAACCACGGCTTCCACGGCTTCTTGGCTCAAATGAGGGCCCATGGGCAGGCTCAAGACGGTGTTGGAGAGTTTGTCCGCGAGCGGCAACTGCGGGAACTGCTGCTTGGAGGCGTAGGCGTCGGAACGGTGCGGTGGAAGCGGGTAATGAATAAGGGTGCCGACTCCTGCTTCTTCCAATTTCTTCTGAACGGTGCTCCGTTGCTCCACTTGGATCACGAAAAGGTGCCAAACAGCGTCGGCCCATTCCGCGACCACCGGCACTGCCAGCTTGCCGGCGCTGGCCAGCGGCCGGAAAGCGTCCAGATAGCGCCGCGCGATCTGCTGGCGCCGGCTGTTCCATTCCTCCAGCCGATTGAGTTTCACCCTGAGAAACGCCGCCTGCAGTTCGCTCATGCGAGAGTTGATGCCTTGTTCGTCGTAGAAGTATTTTTTCTTCGACCCATAGTTTCGGAGCGTTCGCACCCGCGCGGCCAAGGCGTCGTCGTTGGTGGTGACGGCCCCGGCATCGGCAAAGGCTCCAAGGTTCTTCCCTGGGTAAAAGCTGTGGCCGGCCGCGTTTCCGAGTCCGCCGGTTCTTTTGCCTTTGTAGCGCGCGCCCTGGGCCTGCGCGCTGTCCTCGATTACAACCAGGCCGTGCTTTTGCGCGATGTCGTTGATGGCATCCATGTCGGCTGGTTGCCCGTACAGGTGGACCGGCATGATGGCCCGGGTCTTTGGCGTGATGGCCTTCTCGATCTGGGCTGGATCGATGTTGCAGGTGGACATGAAGGGTTCCACCGGCACCGGAGTCGCTCCCGCGTATGAAACCGCCAGCCAAGTGGCGATGAAGGTGTTGGACGGGACGATGACTTCATCGCCCGGGCCAACGCCATAAGCCCTGACGATCAAATGCAGCGCGTCCAGGCCGTTGCCGACTCCGATGCAATGCTTGGTCCCGCAAAATCGGGCAAACTCCGATTCGAAGGATTCAAGTTCTTTGCCAAAGAGGTAATGCCCGGAGTCCATCACACGGTGGTAGGCGGCATCAAACTCCTCTTTGAGTTCGAGGTAGGTGGGTTTAAGCTCCAAAAACGGTAACTTCATAGTTGTTGTCTTTTCACGTCACTCAAAAAATCCTGGTATTTTCGGTAATAATCGCTCTCATCGTAACGGTTGGAGGCAAGAACAAGGCAGACGGCCCCTGAAGAGAAATTGTCGATCTCCCGCCAGATCATCGGGCAAACATACAGGCCGAAGTACGAGCGGTTGATGTGCATCCTCCTTTTATTGCGCCCATCGTCCAGGACGATGTCGAAGCTGCCTGACATGGCGACAATGAGCTGATGCAGCGCCTTGTGCGCGTGGCCCCCTCGCTCGGCGCCGCCAGGCACGTCGTAAATGTAGTAGACGCGCTGGATATCGAACGGAATATGTCGGCCGCCTTCAATGAAGGTGAGGTTCCCGCGGGGCTCTCCGATCTTGGGCAGATTCACAAGCCGGCAGGCGTCGATGCTGTAGTGCCCAGGTTCAATCAACTGGGGCAGTTCCACGATAGGGCTGGTCTCGGTGCTCATAATGCCTCCTGGATTTTGTCCTCTTGTTTCTGATACCGCAGGCCGCAGCGGCAGAGGGCTTGTTCGTCCTGAAACTCCAGTTTCTCGGAGCACTTGCAGACCCAGCCAGCCTGGCGGGCAGGGTTCCCTTTCATGAGGGAAAAATCCGGCACGTCCTTGGTCACGACGGCTCCGGCGCCGATCATGGCCCAGCGTCCAATGGTCACCGGAAGAAGAGTGGCGTTGGCGCCGATGCTGCAGCCCTGGAGAAGACGGACTTTGGAGAACTCCTTGTACCTCTTGCTTCGCGGGCGCAAGTCGTTCGTAAACGTGGCACTGGGGCCGATGAAGACGTCGTCTTCGGCGGTGGCGCCATCCCAAAGATAGACCCCGCATTTGATGGTGACCCTGTTGCCCAGTCGCACGCCCTTTTCCAGAAAAGTGTGGTCGCAGATGTTGCAATCCTCCCCAACCACAGCGCCGCTGCAGACGTGGGCAAAAGCCCAGACGAGGGTGGCGGCGCCTATGCTGGCTCCGTCATCGACCAATGCGAGGCGATGGATGAAGGGACTGTCTCCTTTATTACTCATGCACGTATTATAGAAGCGAACCGCGGCTTTTTCTGACACCTTATGCGCTGTGGTAGCTTTGGTTATGCAGCAACTAGACGTTCCATTTTGTGGGTAGTACATGCCCGGCCATCTTCTGCAAGAACTTCTTTGATGGCCTCCAGGTAGGCCGTGCCATACTGCCGGTCGGGTTCCACGTAGTTGCCTTCAGCCCATTCATTCCAGGACTTGAGGAACACGATCCGGTGCTCTGGATCCCTTGATTCCACCTGCGCGAAGGCTTTGCGCATAAGAACCTTGAAAAGCTCAGGAGTGCTGTTCTCAAGAACCAGGCCGTGGGCGCCGGACCTGGGAGTGTTGTCCCAGTTGGACACCACCACCGGCAGCTCGTAATCGGACAAGGGCTCGCTGTAGGCGTGGTTTACATAGGCGGCGTAATCCCTCGTCATGGGGCGCTTGAGCAGCTTCTTCATCAAGGAGTCGACATTTTCCCCGACTGTGCGCTTCAAGGCGTAATCGATGACCCTTCGTGCCAATGGGCGCGGCAGCGTCCGAACCTGGGCGCCGGGGGCGGTGGACACGCAGGCGTCAAAGCCATCCTTTTGCGGGTTCCATTCCGTGGCGACGCCGACGAAGTAGAAGCCTTCCAACCCTGCCTGGCGGGCGAGATCGTTCCAAGTGCCGGTGAATTCCGCCGGGTCGGGGATTTGGGTGGGTTTGTAGACCGCGAAAAGCCTTTTCCCGTCAACGGTGACGTAGCGCTTGTCCTGGAAGGCGGGCAGGAGAGCCTCAAAGTGCCTCTCGCAATCGTGCTTTCCGGGGTAGCGCTGCTCCATGAGCGTCTCGTTGCCGCAGCCGTGCCATATCCCGGTCCAGGTTTCGTTGGCCCACGCGAGACAAAACGGGAAATCAGGGCTGCCGCTGTCCAGCACCTCCTGGAAGGGTCTCTCCAGAAGCCTTTTTCCTTCTCCAAACCAGTAGTGCCAGTAGCAGAAAGCCTCAACCCCGTGTGACCGCGCCAGCTGGGCTTGAGCCTCGCGCGTTTCCGGCACGCGCAAATCGTAATAGCCTAAGTCACTGGGCAAGTGCGGTTGCAAATGACCCCGGTAGAGGGGCTTGGCTTTGGCAACGTTGGTCCACTCAGTGAACCCTTTCCCCCACGCTTGGTCGTTAAGCGGAATGGGGTGATATTGCGGAAGGTAAAAGGCAATAAGACGTTTCATGTTGTTTGGTAGTTCTTCTAAAATCGTTTAGAACGCTTTTATTATATTTCGTTTTTTTCCTGCAGGATGGCCGCAGCTATCGAGCAGCACCCACAATTCAGGCCACAAGCCTCCTGATTCCTGGCACTCGCGCGGACAGCAAGGCGATGGCCAGCGACAGGATGAAGATGGCTGGTACGGCCACCGCGCCGTTGGCAATGAGTGGCACGAAGGAGATGAGCCGGTGCAGGCATTCCATGACGTAGGGATGGATGGCGTAAATGCCAAGGCTGACAGTTCCACATTTGGCGAGGGCGCTGCCGCGGCCCCATGCAGGATGGGAGAGGAACAGAAGGAAGAAGCCGACAGCGTAGAGCACAGTTCCAAAAACCAATTTTTGTTGGTAGAATGGTGTTCCGCCGTAGCGCTGGAGGAAGAGGACTTCCATCCAATGCAAAAGCAAACCGCCACCGATCAAAAGGCCAGCGGCTGCCGGTTTCCCGGTGACTTTGTTTTCTGCGAAATGGGCCCCCAGCATGACTTTTTTATGGCCCTTGGCCTCATCGAGTGCAATCGTGCCAGGCATCCCGCAAACAGGAGCCAGAGTGTGATGTTCTTGCTCTGGGTTAGTATTCTCTCGACGGTGCAATGCCCGAGGTATAGCAGCATGACGACCATCAATCCAAAAACCAGCGGCAACACGCGGCTGTTCCAGTATGTTTTGGTGCAGGCCAGCGTCCACCAGAGGCATAAAGCCATGAAGGCTACGTTGCAGATGAAGCCTGGGTAGCCAAGTTCTGCAAGGAGGAGCCAATAGTAGCTTTCGGGCAACGGCTCTCTTTCAAATAGGTCCAAATGGAGCTTGGAATCCCCTTGCGCCCAATGCTCCAGAATGTAGGCGTACTGGCCATCTGGTTCGCTGTTGGCCAGCCCGTAGTTGTTCCAGCCGACCCCCAGCCAATGGTCCTGCAGCATAGTCTTGGCTTGAATGATGAGGATTCCCCGCAGGTCAATCTCTTCCTTGGCGTCTTTGAGGCTTTCCAGCCGTGAGTTCAGGCCGTTGAGCCCGCGAACGGCGATCAGGCAGGCCGCGCACAGGCCGGCCGCGCCAAAGAGCCAAAGCTTCCTGTTCCAGTCACGGATTGCGCAGAGAATCCAAACAGCCATGGTTCCGAGTGCATATGCGGCCAAGGCAGCCCTGGAGACTGTCAGGATGATCATGATCCCGGTGGCGGCAAAGGCGCCGAAGTAAAACAAGGATTCCTTCCGCGAGGTTTTGCTGGACAAGGCGAAGGCCAGGACTGGCAGGGCGCACGTATAAGCCCACATGGCGAGAGAATTCTGGTGCTCGAACCAACCCATTACCTGAAATCTCCCATCGACGTAGCGCATTTTGAGGCATACCAGAGCCTGCAGGATGAGGCTGGCCGCCAGCGTCCGGATGATCCACTTGAGGGTGGCTTCGTCTTCAAAAGCATAGTGGGCGGCCGCGAAGACGAAAGCGGCGGACGTGTACCGGAATGCCGCCATCAGGACGTAGGCGTCATTCATGGCATTGACGATGGAGAGCGTGCCCGCGGCGCAAAACAGCAGGTAGAGGGTCATGCCAGGCGGCCAGAGCCGGCAGCCCCTTTTTTTGTCGAGAAGCGCGGCGAGTGTCATTGCCATTCCGAGGCAGACAAACAGGGACCCCTCAAAGCCTTTGGTATGGCCTCGGTAGGTCTCGATGGAATGCGCCATGAGGGTGATCCGGGCGGGAAACCAAGAGGTCATGAAGAACATCAGGCACAAGCCATACCGCATGAGCGACTTTTTGCGTGAAATGACCCAGCCGAGCAGAGGGCTGGCAACTAGGTACCCGAACAGGATGACGGAAATTTTGATGGAGTCTGGTACCATGGGGTTGGTTACGAGAGCCGTGCATCGCTGGTTACTGCACTGGTTGAGAAACGCCGATTGATTGGTAGTATTTTGATCCTGCTGCTCCGCCGGAGTTTGCCGCCACGGTCCTCACAAAAGCGTCGGCAATGAGCTTAGCATACCGCTCAATGGTTCGATATGGGCTGGATGGCACATAAACGATGTCGTGGGGTTCCAGCATGACATCAGGCTCTTTGCCCGTCAGAATCTTATTCGCATCGATCACCGCTATTTCAGGAGAGGTCAGGGAGCCTCTCAAGATGGCCACCTGCTTCATATTGGACAGTTCGGCCGGGCCATGCACTTTAGCCAGGACAGCCGTGAGCGTCATATGCTCGCCATAGGGGATGCGGGACGGCGCCTGGACGGCGCCCAAGCAGTAAATCTCGTTGGCAGATGAGGAAGGGATATAAACCATGTCGTCGGCTTTGAGGTAGATATTCTGATTCATGTCTCCCTTAAACAGCTGGGTGAAGTTGACCGGAAGCATGTTCCCATCCCTGACGACGAAGCTGTGTTTGACGTCAGCCACTTCCTCTGTTGAGCCAGCGGAGAAGGTCGTTTCAAAGCCGTTGGCGCCAGCTATTGCCTCCAGCAGTGTGGTGGGTGTGGCGAGCGGATAGCTTCCAGGGCTTTTCACCCGGCCAAGTATCCAAAACCTCTGGCTTTCGACGGTGACCAAAGTGACGGAGACAACAGGACGCCGGTAGAGCGCCTCGAGCCCTTTTTCCATCGCCGCCTTTGCTTCCGACAGAGTCATCCCCCACACGGTAACGCCCGCTATGATGGAGTAATAAACCTTTCCATCCGGCCCAACTGTGGTCCGTTCGCCGGAACCGCTTATTGGCGGCATCTCGACTTTGATGACATCCCCCGGGCCCAAACGGTAAGGATCTACGGGCAAGGCGAGCAGAGCGGGATCAACCCTGTTGTCAATGTTGGTCTGGGCAATCGTCGGCACCCCGCGGGCCAAGGGTAGCTTTTTGGGCTTGATCTTTGCCGTCTGGCATCCGCTGCACACTACGAGCATGGCCAGCAGGTATGTTAATGTGTATCTCACGGGAGGCTCGGTAAAATTGGATGGTTGACCACCGAGCCGATGTTTGCGCCCGTCCAGCTGATCACCATCGTTTGCAAGAACGCCGTTGTGGCGAGGTCCGCTAGATCCTCCACTTTGGCCCATGGGTGGTCGGAAACGTAAACGATGTCGTTGGGCTCCAGCCGGAAGCCGCGTTCCTTTCCAGCCAGAATGTCTTTCACGCTGACGATGAAACGCTTGGGGGACTCCAGCGAGCCGCGGACCACGAGCACGCGCGCTTGCCACGCGGCATCGGTGAAGCCTCCAGCGCGGGTGATCGCAGCCACGATGCTATCATTATCGCCGTATCCCTGCAGTCCTGGCTGTTTGACCGATCCCAAAACGTAAATCTCATTGGCGACCGCAGATGGGAAAAAGAGAAAATCGCCAGGCTCCAGCAAGAAGTTCTGCGAGAGGTCCCCTTGGAACAGCTTCTGGAAATCCACCGGCATCCTTTGGTGGGCGCGCACCAGGAAGCTTCGGCCCAAATCAGCCAACTCAACGTCCTGGTATTGAAACACGCCGTTCTGCAAGCCGTGCGCCTGCGCAACGCCTTCCAGTATGGTCATGGGTCTGTTCAAGGTAAACATCCCATTTTGCGTGACTTTCCCCATAATGACGAACTTCTTGCTGTTCCATTGCTGGGGGATGACGGACACTCTTGGATAGCGGTGGCACCGGCTGAGCTCCAAATCCAGCTGGGTGCGTGTCTGGTCGACCGTTAAGCCCGATACGGGCAGGTCCTGCACTTCGAGATAGGTTATTTTCCCGTCTGGCCCAACGACGATGCCGTCGCGGTTCAGGTCGTTGCTCCCGAACATCGTGATGTCCAGTATGTCTCCGGGCCCCAGCACCAGGGACTGTTGCCAGCGCGCTCTGGCCGTTGGGTTGGCTCCCGATAAGGTCATGGGGGCGTTTGGCTTGGGCGCCGTGGTGATAACCGTGTTCGTCTGCCCTAACAGGCTTGTCGTAGCCTGCGAGGTTATAGGCGGCGGGTCGGCTAGGGCGGCGGTTGCCCAGGCAAGCGTTAAGAGGGCTGTAATTTGACGCTGCATAGTCACTGGTTCTTGCTCTCCTGACCGAGAGGATTGCGCACTGCGGGCGCGCGGTTGAGGACGAACGCAGAAAGTTTGCAGTGTCCTATTCTCAAATTGCTGGCCGCTTCGGCAATTTCCTTTTTGGTGGATCGGCCGCTTTCAACTACCCAGACAATGGAAGTGCAGTTTTCTCCCAGGATCGTGGTTTCTGGATCGTCGGCCGCTGGCAGCTCAATCAATGTGGTATAGCCCTGCTTCCTCCATACGGCAATTGCATCCTGGGCCTGTTTTCGTGTAGCAAGGCTCCAAGCCCAGTTTTTAGGAACGATAACGCATGTAGGCGCCCCGTTGGTGACGGCTTTGGGCGCGTTTAAGGCCATAGCCACTTCCAAGTTGTGCATTTCGTGAGGGGAGTAGTTTTTAACTTGCTCAATCCTGTCACTGTTGGTGAGGACGACGAGCTTCTGGGTGGTCATCGAAGCCGCTTCGGTCAGCAGATGAATGAGCGTGGAGCGCCCTTCGTTGGCTTTGGTCGAGGTTATCCCGATGCAGGGCAGCACGCTTTTGTTTTCATGGGCCTGGATGGCTGTCCAAACGCGGAATGCCCAGTTCCGGGTGGCCTGCTGAACGCTATGCAAGGTTCCAATGCAGGGCAGGCGCAGGGCGATTTGGGCTTCCTTTTTGGTGATCACCTTGTTGCTCGATAAATCCAAGGCGATGGAAGCAAGCGCGCCCGCGAGCGCCCCCAGTAAAGTGCCGATCAGCGAAATGCCGGCCATGAAAGCCTCGGCCTTCAGTTCGCCGGGCGTGCCCACTTGGCCTGGAATCACCTGGTAGTTGCTGGTCCCTTTTTCCGCGTACAAACTTGCCTGTCTGATGTGCGCCTTCTGGGTCTCGACGGCAGCCAGCAGAGTCTGGTGGCGGCCGATGATGTCTCCGAACTGGATGGAGTTTTTCGAGAGCTCCTTGATCTTTACGGTGACTTCTTCCTTGGCCTGTTTGAGGGCCTCAATTTGAGCGAGCAGGGTCTGCTTCTGGTTTTTTTGCATGACCCATTGCTGGTAAAGATAGCTGGAGGCGCCAATGTCGTTTGTGGGAGAGGGCGCCAGTCCGTTTTGGATCTGGTTGGTTTGGCTTTCCAATTCGGCGATGAGGTCTTTTTCGGCCAGCACTTCGGGATGCGTGTCGGAAAGCGTTGCGCTCATCCTCTTCAGCTTCTGCCGTTCGATGTCGAGAAGTTCGCCCGCCAGAAGCTTGATCTTCATGTCCGCCATTTGCGCATCCATTTGCGCCTGCTGCAGCCGCGAATCCAAATCTCCGCGCTCACGCATGTAAGCATCCATGTCGCGGTTGACATCCACCGAGTCGGCTGTATGCCGGAACTCTGCGAGCTTCGCGTTGACGCCTTCCAGCTCGTTGGTGATGGAGCCGAGCTGCATCTCCATGAGCTGAATGGCTTGCTCCGCCTGGTTTTTGATCATCTCCTGGTTTCGGGCTAAAAATTGGTCCGTGTAGGCGTTGAGGACTTTAAGCGCATCCGCATCAGAGGTGGAGCTTTGGTAGGTGATGTTGATGATATCCGTGCCCCGCACCGGATCCACTTTAAGATTCTTGTTGATCTTCCCGGCGTCGTCTCCCGTCTTCTCGCTCAGGATTCTGAGGACGGAGGGAGACCGCATGATGTTCTCAAGGTCGGCTTCAGGAATAGGGGTGGGGACGTAATCCGCTGAGGCAGTCTGCGCGTACTTCGCCTGCGCGGTGTCCAGCATAATCTGAACGCTGCCCACGTGCTTGCTATGGAAGTACTTGATGGCGGCAAAACCGGCCACGCTGCCGCAAACCAGCATGCAGCCGGCAATGAACTTCCACCTCCGGAGAATGGCCATGATTAGGCGGGCCTGATCGATCTGCAGCCCAGGCAATCCCGCACCACCCTGCTCCGTCTGGGCAGCCGGCTCTGGCGATTTTTGATTGTTTAAGAAATTGTTTTCCATTGCTTCTTCCTCCAGCCTCACCGCCCTACATGCAGCCCTCCAAAGCTGGCTCCTCCACTCCTTGTTCTTTTTGTTTGGCTCCGCTTGCGCTCCTTGCAGCGGCGCCGCATCCTACCCGATTATATAGCTGAACTGCCTGCAGTGCTTTTGCTTTCCACGTATAGTTCGCCACCACATGCTGCCGGGCAACCCGGCTCATAGCCTGGAGAGTTGGCAGGCTGGAGCAAAGCTGCTCGATAGCGTTCCTCATTCCGGAAACGACCACTTTCTTCGGCCCCATGGGTATTACGATTCCACCGCCCAGAGGAACCAGTTCCGGCGGGCCTCCATAATTGACGACGATCGGGACAGCTCCGGAGGCCATGGCCTCGAGAACCACCCCGCCGCCAAACTCGCGGAGGCTGGGGAAACTGAAGAGGTGAGCTTTGGCCAGATAGGCAGGAAGGTCCGCTTGGGACACCCAACCAGGAAAATCTACATGCACACTCAGGGTGCTGGCCAGTTTCACCAGCCTCTCCTTCTCCGGCCCGGCGCCGATGATTTGCAACTGAAGGTTGCCCTGCTCGATGAGGGGGGCCGCTGCCTCGATGAGAATATCCAACCCTTTTAGCGGCACCAGCCTGCCGACGAAGACCGCCCTCAGTGGAAGTTTTGCTTCTTGCCGCTTTTCGGGCGTGAAGGCGTCGGCATCCACGGCGTTTTCCGAGAGGATCATTCCTTTCTCGTGAAAACAAGCCGGCAGGTCCTGAGCGGCGTAACGGGAGCCAAGAAGAATGGCGCTGGCCGCGCGGCGCGTTGACCAGTACCCGGGATTGAGCCGGGCCAGCTTCCGCAGGGGGGCCAGCCAGTCGCGCTCTGCCTTGGCAAGGTGAGGGTATTCCTTGGGCCAGGGCACTCCACCGTTGATCGGTCCCATGATGAATGGGACTCCAGCTTCCCGGCAGCGTCCGGCGAGGAAGCTGGTGGTGACCGGCGAGTTTGGAGTGATCCGGTGAACGACGTCGAACTGGCCCCGTCGGATCTCATCCTTGAACATGCCCCAGACCTTCCGCTCGAAGAGAGGGTAGGTAAGGGCATAAAGGGCAGTGTACGTGGTCCAGCCCAGGGACTTGTTGCCGTTCAGCAGGCGTGTGACCCAGTACGCCAGTCCCTGGCCGAAACGGTTGTTGATGTCGGTAACGGCCAATCCTTGGACGGGCACGGCTTTTATGGCTCCAATGTTCCGCTTTTCGGTTACCAGGCGGACATCGGCCACCTCAGAGAGGGCTTTGGCGAACTGCCAGCCAATCAAGGAGACGCTGGTCCCTTGAGGGTTGGCGGCCTCCGCGACCACAAGAACACGAAGCCGCGGGCCGTTGGTAGGAACGCCAGGTACTTCGTGCAGCTTGGATGGGTCTAAAAGTCTGCTCTCCATGCAATTTATTTTATGTCATTTGTGTTAATTTTCTTCCCAGCTTCTGCTATTTTAGCGGTCTGCTTGGGTGGAAGCATAGGCCTCGACCGTGAGCTTGGAGACCTCCTCCCATGAATACCGCCGTGCGTTGGCTCTGCCTGCTTTCCTGAGCTCTTCTCCCCAGAAATCATCGGTTGCCAGGCGGATCATTTGCCCGGCCATGTTGTGCGGATCGAAGGGGTCGAGCTCGCCTGCCGCCCCGTTGGTGACTTCGCGCAGCGACCCTTGAAGGCTGCAAAGCACAGGGCAATCGCACGCCATGGCCTCCAGAGGGGGAAAGCCAAAACCTTCAAAAAGCGAAGGATAGATTAGGCAGGAGGCCGCTCGATACAGCGTGGGAAGCCGGTCATCGGGCACAAAGCCCAGGAATCTGATGTCACGGGCGCAGGGTGATTTTTCCGCCTCGTCATGAATGATGCCCGCTCCGTGCCAGTCGCTGCCCCCAAGAACGAGCTGCCAGTTGAGGCCGGTGCGCTGCTTAAACCCGTTGAATGCCCGGATTAGGCGGGCGTGGTTTTTGCCCGGGTGCTCCAACCGGGACACGTAGAGGAAAAACGGTTCAGTGATGCCCCAGGTGGATTGCACGATCTTCTTGGCCTCCCGGGCGTCTCCGGGCGAATATCTTTCCCGGTCTATTCCATTGTGGATCACGGTGACCCTGTCGGACGGAATTGCTAGATGCTTCTCGATGTCCAGCGCGGTGTTCTGGCTGACCGCAATGATGCGGTCTTGGCGCCGCGCGAGCTGCGGCACTACCTGCCGGCCGTAGAACATGCGCTTAAAATCGTACTTGCCCTGGACGTGGAACGGCGCCAGGTCGTGGATGGTGGTCACCTGTGGGCAGGGTGAATAGGCCAGCATCCGGCGATAGCTGGGGATATGAAGTACATCAATTCTGTTTTCTTTGAGCCAGAAAGGTAGATAGCCTTGGTGCCAGAGGATGTTTTTGGCCGGTCCTCGCCAATGCTCCGGCACAATTGTCATTCGCGCCCTTTCCCGGGCGAACTCGAACAAAGGCCGGTCTTCTTCAAGAACCAGGAGGTGGAGCTTGATGGACGGTTCAAACTGCAGAATGCCCTTGGCCAGGTTGAAGACGTACTGCGCAACGCCGGTTTTTCCACGCTGGATCATCAATGTCGATAGTGCAACTTTCATGCGATTTTTTTCTCCAATTTGCAGGAATACTGCGCCTCGCTCTCCCAGATGCCCTCGAATCCGCACGCCTTGATGGCGGAGGCAAGCCTGGGGGAAACATTTTTGAGGGTCAGGCTGCAGCCGCAGGCGTGCAAGTTGCGCTCCAAACGGGCAATGGTGCCAACATCGCCAACGGTCGCTTTCTGGATGCAGCTGCAGTCCAGCGTCACATCGGAATGGGCGTCTTCCGCGCTCAACTCTTTTGGCTGGTCTCCGTTCCGGACGAAGTAGCGAGCTTGCTTGATGGTCCCCCACAATAAAACAAGCAGGTCCAGGGAATAGCGGCCAAGGAGGCGACGTGGCTCCTGGGCCAGCCGGAACAGCCATTCCAGCCCGCTCTTTTGCGCCCAGTGTGGAGCGCGTGCCTTGAAGCCGGCTATGAAATCCAAGGAGGCGCCGACCCCCATGCAGACCGGAACATTCAGTTGATGAAGGTGCCGCGCTATCCACTTTTCCTGTTTTGGGCAGCCAAAGGCGACGAATAGGATGTCAGGGCTGGCCGCGTGAACCCGCTCCATAATTTCGTCGTTGTTCATCTGTCCCAACGGAGCAAATGGCGGCGAGTAAGTGCCCACAAGCCGGAGCTTTGGATGCTGGATCCGCGCGGCTGCCGCCGCTTTCTCCAGGTTCTCAGGAGTTCCACCAAGGAAAAACACCTTCCATTTCAACTCCTCGGCCTTCCTGAGCAGAATGGGAACCATGCTGGCGCCGGCGACACGTTCGGGCAGGGGCATGCGCAGCAAACGCGACAGCCAGATCAAAGGCATTCCGTCGCAAACAACTAAATGAGACCGAAGCAGGGCCCCTTTAAGCTCCCGGTCGGAGGATGCCTTGGCTGTGAAATCCACATTCGCTGTGGCCACTTGATGAGGGCAGCGCGATTTCACCATGGCAACAATACGGTTAGTCGCCTTTTCCACGGTGACATTGTCAAAGGGGATGCCAATGAGGGGAACGGTAGGCCGGGAATCCAGAACCGGGCCGGACTGCGCCGGTTGCTCCTCTGTCTCCGCTGCTTGCGGTTCGAAGCCGGCCAGGCAGCAGCTCAAGGTCAGGCCATGGGCTTTCCAGGTGAGGCGCTTCTTTACTTCTTCCGCTCCTTGCTTGGCCAGCCGGGCCCGGAGATCCGCGTCGTTCAGCAGCCGCGCGGTTTCCTGGGCAAACCTGCCGGGATCGTCCGCGATGAGCAGGTGCTTTCCCCCGATCAGCCCCAGGCCTTGGGCTCCAATAGTTGTGGAAACTACCGGGGTTCCCATCGCCAAGGATTCAGGGATTTTTAGCCGGCTGCCGCCGCCGATGCGAAGCGGGACTACCTGCAGCCAGGCCCGCCGGTAATAAGGACGAACATCAGGAAGTCCCCCGGTCACCACCACTCCCTTTTTGCTGGAAAACGCTTCGATTTCCGCCGTCGGCGACCTTCCCACAACCAGGCAGCGCAAGCTGGGTACCAGTTCCAGCAGGCGCGGGTGGATGTCTGAGAAAAACCAGCGGAGGGCGTCCACGTTGGGCGTGTAATCCATGGCGCCGCAGAATATGAGTGTGGGGTCGGTGGCGGGCTTTTCCAGGACAAGCGATGGGTTGAAGTGGTCCTCATCCACCCCGTTGGGCAAGGCCAGCACGGGCATATCTGCATCGACGTGCTCCCTGAGAAACCTGACATCGTCCTCCCCGCAAACGATCTCCAGCGCAGCCGTCCTGGCCAACTTGCGCTCGAAAGCGCGCATCTTGATGATGTTCTCGGCGTCGGCAATGTGCTGCCGCCATGACTGCTGCAGGTGGCGCTGCGAGGCGAGCTGGAACTCAAGGTCTACGCGGCTGCGGTCCACCACAAGCGGGACGCGTCCGTCGAGGAAGAACTGCGCCATGGCTAGGTCGCAGGCGTAAACCATGTCGTAGTCCTGCCCCTCCATGAACTTCTGCAGGGCCTGCTCGGTCGCGGGGCTGTACCACCTTGTCACGGAAGCAGGCTTCGGGGTGGAAAGGCGGCTGAGCAACTTAGGCCAGGGCTCGAAAGTGAAGGGGAAGAATGCGGCGCGGCGGCAAAAGGCTTGAAAGCGAGCCAGCTCCCGCATCCGCACGGGCTCATCGCAGAGGGCGAAAAAGTCGACGGTGTGCTTGGAAGCCATCTGCTTGAGCAGATGATAGGTTCGCTGGTAGGTTCCTCGGTCGAGCGGATAAGGTACGTAGGGGTAAACGACTAGAATTCGCCGCCGCAAGATAGTAATCTCGCTGCGCTCCTGGGTTGATAACATCCTCATTGGCACTTGCTGCTTGGGGGGCAAAGCGGCGCTCGCGCAGCTCCTACCCGTGTTGTTTCTTTTAAGCCGCTTCTATGAGCAGCTAGGTCATTATAGTTTTGGCAAATGCAGATGCTTGAAGCTGTGGTTGTGGAAAATGTTTGTTTAAGCAAGCGAACGGGCACAGGCCTATACTGTTCCTGGCGTCCGTTTTGGCCCGTCATATTTGGCGTCCCCGGCTCGACCGAGGACGGAAGTACCGTCGCTTTGAGCGAATGTGACGAAATGATGGCGAACGGGCCGAACACGAAGTGAAAATATTGTTCGCACATCAGAATTACGGCGACCAGGGCGGAGCGGAAGTTTATGTCAGGGACACTGCCCGCGCGCTCTCTTTGAGGGACCACCAATGCGGGCTGCTTTTCCGGGATTGCACCCCGAAAAATATCGAGGCTTGGAATGCTTCCTTTCCACGCCGATGGCCCGCGCCCAGCGAGGCTGCAGGCGCCGCGGTGCGGTCTGCGCTGGACGAATTCAAGCCGGACGTGATTTTTGTCAACAATGAGAGCTGCCTGGACATCCTCCAGGCTCTCCGGCGGAGCAAGGTGCCAACCGTCCGGGTAGTACACGATCACAACCTTTACTGCCTCCGGGGCTACAGGTACAACTACCTCACAAGGAAGATTTGCACCAAACCGGTGGGGCTTTCCTGCTTAACCAAGTGCCTCGGCTGCATCACGCGCAACGGGTTTAGCCTAACAAGCTACAGCAGGAAAAAGCAGGAGTTGTCCCTGGTCCGCGCGTTCGACCATGTGGTTGCGGTCAGCAACTACATCAAGGATCAGCTCGTGCTGAATGGGTTTGAGCAGGACCGGATTTCCGTTATCCATCCTGTTCCGAAGATCACCAAGCTCAAGTCTCCGCCGCGGTTTGGCAGCGAAAATATCATCCTCTGCCCTGCGCAGATTATTCGCGGCAAGGGAGTCGATCTTCTGCTGCGGGCCGTTTCTCTGCTGGAAGGCCGTTTTACCTGCGTCATTTTGGGCGAGGGCCGGCACAAAGCCTACTGCCAGCGCCTGGCGGCAAAACTGGGATTGGATGGCCGCGTGATTTTCGAGGGGTATGTGCCTCACGATCTCGTCGCGGATTATTTCTCCAAGGCATCGGTGGTTGCGGTTCCTTCCGTCTGGGCCGAGCCGTGCGCCCTGGTGGGAGTGGAGGCCATCTCTTTGGGCCTGCCCGTGGTCGCTTTTGACGTTGGGGGCAATAGCGATTGGCTGCAGACAGGCATCAACGGGTTCCTGGTGCGTGCAATGAACCACCACATTTTTGCCCAGCGCCTGCAGGCGCTGCTGCAAAATAAGGAGCTTTGCGCCTCGATGGGCCGGAACGGCCAGGAGATTGCCGCAGCGGAATTTGACTTTCAAACGCAACTGAACAAGCTCGAAGCCGTCTTGGAACGAGCGGAGAATGGCTTGCCCGTTGCGACATCAAACTATGCAAACAACCTTACAACCACAGCCTCTGTTCGCTGAAGCGTTGCCTGCTTCGCAGACACGGATTTCTTTGGTGGATCCGGCTATGACAGCGCCACCAAGTCCTGCCGCGGCTGTGCGGCACTTTCAGGTGTCAGGAACCCGCTTGGGGCGGAAATTGCTCACCATGCGCGCCAATTGGTACCGGTTTTGGTGGGCGGTTTACTCCAATGCTCCAGACTCAAGCAAGCGCACCATGGATGTCGTTGGCGCGTGCGTTGCATTGTGCCTCTTTGCTCCCTTGGGCTGCTTGATCGCTGTCATCATCAAGCTCGATGGCGGCCCTGTTCTTTTCCGCCAAACTCGCGTTGGCTACCGCGGGCGCCTGTTCGACATGTATAAATTCCGCTCGATGCGCGTTGACGCGGAAAAGATGCTCGACAAGCTGCGCGCCCAGAATGAGAAGGGCCAAGGCATCACCTTCAAAATGAAAAACGACCCGCGCGTGACGTGGATTGGGAGATACATCCGCAAGCGCTCGCTTGATGAATTCCCTCAATTCTGGAATGTCCTGGTCGGCGATATGTCCCTGGTTGGGCCGCGGCCTTCCCTGCCTTCCGAAGCGAAACTGTACAAGCTTGAGGACCGCCGGCGTTTCGAATCCAAGCCCGGCATTACGTGCCTATGGCAGGTGGGCGAGCGGAATGGAGGGGCGTTGGAGTTTGGAGACCGCAACGAGATCGATTTCAAGGAGCAAGTCTCCCTGGATGTGCGCTACATCGAGAACCGATCCTTTCTCAAGGACATCTGGCTGGTGTGCAAGACGGTGGTGGTGATGATTCGAGGCACCGGGGCCTAAAACCACAAGGATATGAACCTGTCTCCAAAACGTCTTCGGAAGCGATTGAGTGAGTTGGTCTCCCGGGGATTCTGTCAGGCTTGCGCGTGGGCTCAATCAACCCGTTTCAGGGGCCTGCAGAACAATTCGCCGCGGACACTGCGGCTGCGATTGATGCAGACGGACGGTTCCGACAACAGCATCATTGTTGGGAAAAACGTTCGCGGGAGACTCAAGGTGCATTTCGCGGGGAACCATAACCGGATCGTGATCGGTCCTGGTGCTCGCTTTGATATTGTCGTCTCGATGGAATGCGATAACTCGGTTCTTGAAATCGGCGCCAGCACGACCGCCGAAAGTTCCATTTTTCATTTCGCCGAAAACAGCACGTCTATTCGGGTGGGGGAGGATTGCATGTTTGCCCGAGAAACCTTTTTTCTAGCATCGGATTTTCACAGCGTCGTCGACCAGACAACCGGGGTTCGTCTCAACGGCGCCCACGGGATTGATTTGGAAAATCATGTGTGGGTCGGCCTGGGGGCAAAAGTCCTGAAAAATGTTCGCATCGGTACCGGTGCGGTCATCGCAACCAGCAGTGTGGTCACCCGGAACGTCGCGCCTCACACGATCGTCATGGGGGTTCCGGCAAAGGAAATAAAAAGCGGCATCAAATGGGTTCGGGAACCGTTGGCTAGACCAAAATCTCGGCTGGGTGGAGGATGAGGTGCTTCGCGGGTGAGGGGCTGATAAGGCGCGCGCATTCAAGCAGATGAAAAACCGCCTCGATATTTTCATGCACATCCTCGAACCGGGTGCCCATGTGGAAGGTTATCCGGCTTTTTGCTCCTGGAATTTGCAACTGGAGATGATAAGGCAAGCCCTTCCACTGCTGCCCGAATTGGCCTTTGAACGTCTTGGCCACCTCTTGACAAAAGGAAATGACCTCCTCGCGTTTCGCTCTTCCATGACCAGGTCGAACAATGGTTGCACTCATAATTGCGCTTTTGTTTGGCGCGCGTGTCGTACCGAGAGTTCCGGCAAAGAAAATAAAAAAGGCAACATCAAATGAATTCGGGCAGGTCTAAGAAGGCTACAATTGTGTATGAGGCTTTGCTCAGATCATTTCCAGGGAATTGAAAGGGGTATCAGACGATCGCTATCGGAGAATGGCTGCATGCCTAGTATACCGTTTCAACAAAAAACCTTTACAGATGTTCAGGTTACGCGGGGGCATATACTGTTCCCCTGCGGTTGGCCGACGGATCTTTTGGACCCGTCTCGGAAGCGTCCATCTCGATGGGAGTTTTGGTTTGTCCCAAGGGATAGGGGCTGTGCCCCTGCTTCTTTGCCTCATGGCGGCTCGCTGCCGACGGCTTCTCAGACCTGGCACCTTTGGTCTTCGAAGGTTCTCTTGCCAACAGCTTTCCTAAGCGCCTCCATCCTGTCCAATCGTGCTCCGTCCTCTTCCTTGCAGGTTCGGGGGAGGCGTCTCTGGAGAGTTTGCGCGCGGCCGGATGCCCCGGCGTTAGTCGCGCGCGGATGCGCTCGGAAAATCGTTTGCCACTGGGCCGGGTGATCCGGCGCCCGATGGCGATGGCGGCAGCCTGGTGCCGGCTGAGGC
>Ga0224555_1001041_pt1 | contig 40995 bp, 36 predicted proteins | sample 714S23034metaG_FD_180687 | JGI IMG/M metagenome (GOLD analysis project Ga0224555, IMG submission 180687) | Peat soil microbial communities from Stordalen Mire, Sweden - 717 S2 30-34 | ecosystem: Environmental > Terrestrial > Soil > Wetlands > Peat | place: Sweden: Norrbotten County, Stordalen... | reverse complement strand
GCATCTGGCGATGGCGCTGGGCGGCAAGGGATTTGTGCTGATGGCGGGCGATGTCTCCAGCGTGCAGGCAGCGGTCGAGGCCGGATCGAAGGCCGCGGCGGAAGAGGGGATGCTGGTCGCTCGCGGAGTGATTCCCGCGCCTTCCGAGGAACTTTTCCGCGACTATATCTGAGCCGTCTTCGCAGATGCCGGGCCTCGCGCGCGAACAATCTATGGGGCAACTGTCATATTTGTCACATCCAGCGTGGCGGCCATGCGTCTACACTCGATTTCAAGATCGGTTTATAGCTGGGAATCATGCCGCATTGGAGCAGCCTCCGGCGACAACTCAGTCCGGGCGGCGGAGTATAGTTAGAAGAAGCACCTCGACCTTGCAACCGGCCGTAAGCAGATGCCGGTGTTATTGCAAATCATAAGCAACCAGCCCGCGATGGGCAGATGAACCGTGCGAGCCTGACCGGCTTGGAGGAAATGTCTTGCGCCTTGCTATTGTGAAGGAAGCAGCCGTAGGAGAGACCCGTGTTGCGCTGCTTCCCGACGCCGTCAAGAAGCTGATTGCCAATGGCCTTGAGGTTGCGGTGGAAGCCGGCGCGGGAGTGAAGTCGGGCATCCGAGACGAGGCTTACGCCGAGGCCGGGGCGACGCTCGGGACCGACCGCGCGGCGCTGCTCGGCTCGGCCGACATTCTGCCCGTGGTGAACGCGCCCGCGGCCGACGACCAGAGAAAGATCAAGCCGGGTTGCGTAGTGATTGGATTTCTGCGGCCACTGGACGACCCTTCCGCGCTGCTTCCGGCCATCGAGACGGGGGTCACGCTCTTCTCCGTCGAGCTGGTTCCGCGCATCACGCGCGCGCAGGCGATGGACGCGCTGTCTTCGATGGCCACGGTTGCTGGCTATAAGGCCGTGATCCTGGCCGCAGACACGCTGCCGCGCCTCTTCCCCATGCTGATGACCGCTGCGGGAACCATTGCTCCGGCGAGGGTCTTTGTGATCGGCGCTGGAGTTGCGGGGTTGCAGGCGATCGCCACCGCGCGACGGCTGGGCGCCGTGGTGGAGGCGTACGACGTTCGCGCCGCCGCGGGCGAGCAGGTGCGGTCGCTGGGCGCGAAGTTCCTGGATGTGGACCTGGGCGGACTTGCCACCGAAGACAAGGGCGGCTACGCCAAGGAGCTGAGTGAAGAGGCTCTGGACCGCGGGCGCGACCTGATCGCCAAGACGGCAAAGACGGCGGACGTGATTATCACCACGGCGCAGGTTCCCGGTCGCCGCTCGCCGCTGCTGCTGCGGCGCGACGCGGTGGAGAACATGCGCCCCGGCACGGTGCTGATCGATCTGGCAGCGGCGGGCGGCGGAAACTGCGAGCTGACCAAGCCGGGCGAGACCCAGGTGTTCAACGGAGTGACTCTGCTTGCCCCGCTGAACCTGGCGACCGCCGTACCGGGGCACGCCAGCCAGCTCTATTCGCGCAACATCTCCAACTTCCTGGCGCTGATCGTGAAGGACGGAGCGCTCAAGCTCAACATGGAGGACGAGATTCTGCTCGGCTCCTGCGTGGCCCACCAGGCCAAGGTCGTCAACCCGCGCGTGGCTTCGGCACTGGAAGCCGCCGCGGGCAGCAACAAAATCAAGTAAAACACCCGAGAGGCCTATGAATCCTGCAGTTCTGATCGCTTCGGTCTACGTCTTCGCGCTCGCCGCGTTCCTGGGCTACCAGGTCATCAGCCGCGTTCCGCCGCTGCTGCACACGCCGTTGATGTCTGCGACCAACGCCATCAGCGGCATCTCGCTGATCGGCTCGCTGGTGCTGGCCGGGGCGGGCACCTCGCATGTGGCGCACATGCTGGGCTGTGTCGCCGTGACCACGGCCACCATCAACGTGGTCGGCGGATTCGGCATCACCGACCGCATGTTGAAGATGTTTGGCAAACGGAAGGACGAGGGCAAGACGGCTGCTGCCGCGCCATCGACGGAGGCGTCCAAATGAGCCTCACCACCTACTTCATGGAAGCGACATACCTGATCGCTTCGATTCTGTTCGTACTCGCGCTGAAGGGCATGTCTCACCCGGAGACGGCGCGGCGCGGCATGTTCATGGCCGAGGGCGGAATGTTCATGGCCATCGTGGGTACGCTGATTGGCACGCACATCATGACCTGGGGATGGATCCTGGTGGGGCTGACCATCGGCTCGATCATCGGGATATGGATGGCGCTGTTCGTTCCCATGACCTCGATGCCGCAGCGGACCGCGCTCTCGCACGCCTTTGGCGCGCTGGCGGCGGCGCTGGTCGGCGTGGGCGAGTTCATCATCCACGGCGCGGAGATGGGCGTGGTGACGCGCGGAGCACTGGGATTTGAAGTGATGCTGGGCGCGCTGACCACCACCGGATCGCTGATCGCGGCAGGCAAGCTGCACGGCACGATCCACGGCAAGCCCATTCAGTTCCGCGGGCAGAATGCCGTGAACCTGCTCATCTTTCTCGCCATGACGGGCAGCTTCGTCTACTTCTGGATCCATCCCACAGCCATCGCGGCGTTCTACACCATGCTGGGCGTGGCGTTTGTCTTCGGCGTGATGCTAGTGATCCCCATCGGCTCGGCAGACATGCCGGTGGTTATGTCGCTGTTGAACAGCTACGCTGGCCTGGCCGCGGCGGCAACAGGCTTCGTGCTGGGCAACAACGTGTTGATCATCGCCGGAACGCTGGACGGCTTCTCCGGATTAATCCTGTCGGTGCTGATGTGCAAGGCGATGAACCGGTCGATCACCAACGTGCTGTTCGGCGGGTTCGGCTCGGTGATCGCGGAGGCCTCTGCGGAGAGCGGTGGAGTGATGCGCGAGATCTCGCTGGACGACGCGGCGATGCAGCTTGCATTTGCCAACCGCGTGATCTTCGTCCCCGGCTACGGCCTTGCCACCGCGCAGGCGCAACACGCCGTGCGCGAGCTGGGCGAGCTGCTGGAGGCGCGCGGCGTCACCGTCAAGTACGCGATCCATCCCGTGGCCGGACGCATGCCCGGACACATGAACGTGCTGCTGGCCGAGGCCAACGTGCCGTACTCGCAGCTCTACGAGATGGAACAGATCAACCCGGAGTTCCCGTCCACCGACGTGGCCGTGGTGATCGGCGCCAACGACGTGGTCAACCCGGACGCGCGCGACAATCCGAACTCGCTGATCGCAGGAATGCCAATTCTGGAAGTGGACCGCGCCAAGAGCGTTATCGTGCTGAAACGCGGCCAGGGACGCGGCTTCTCCGGGCTGGAGAATCCGCTGTTCTTCAAGCCCAATACCAACATGCTCTACGGCGACGCCAAGAGCACGCTCAGCCACTTGGCCCAGGCCGTGCAGCACGTCTGATCGGGGCGCGGGCTGAAGTGAAATTGTCGCGCGTGTTGAAGTGAAGTAGATGCATGATTCGTTCAGCGCTGCGTTGAAGAAGTTTTGCTGAAGATCATTCATTTTTACTCTGAAACGTCTTCCGTGTTGTGCGGAAGACGTTTCAGCGTTGAGCGGAAGTTGGTCGTGCGGGCAGAGTGACCGTGACCTCGGTGCCCGTTCCCACGGCGCTCTTGATGTGGATGGTCCCGTTTGCGCGCTCGGCGATGGCCTTGCAGATGGAGAGGCCAAGCCCTGCCCCACCGCTGGCCCGGCTGCGCGACCGGTCGGCGCGGAAGAAGCGCTCAAAGACATGAGGCAGCGCGGAGGCGGGGATGCCTTCGCCCTGGTCTGCGACTCGCAGCTCGGCGACTCCATCGACTCCATCGCAATGCCGCACAAGGACTGAGACGCGCCCGTTCGGGGAGCTGTGCTGCAAGGCGTTTACGAGCAGGCTCGAGCAGAGCATATCTGCGTCGTCGGCCGGCATGGCGACGACGCACGACTCTTCCACGCTGACATCCAATAGAACTTGTTTCAGTTCGGTGAGCGGATGCAGACGGTCCGCGACCTCGCGCACGACCGATTGCAGTTCGCAGGACCCGCTCTGTTCCATGGGGGCCTCTTCCAGCCGCGCCAGCGTGAGCATTCGGCTGACGAGTTCTTCCATGCGCTGGGAATCGAGCAGCAGGCCCTCCAGGCCGGCCTCGTACTGCTGCGTGGTTCTGGGACTCATGGAGAGAAGTTGCAGGCTGGACTTCAAGACGGCGATCGAGGTCTTCAACTCGTGCGCGGCGTCTCCGGTGAGCCGGCGCTGCCGCTCGAAGGCCAGTTGCAGTCCCTTCAGCAGCTCTTCCATCGAGAGCGCGATGGGCGCAAGCTCGGTGGTGCGAAGGACGGAGGCGGGCGGCACAAACTCCCAGGAGCACGTGGAGACGCGATCGGCGATGGCGGCAAGCTCCTGCAGCGGCGAGAGACGGCGGCGCAGGAACCAGACCAGCGCGATGCCGGTTACGGCCAACAGCAGCACGCTTGCCAGAACGTAAAATTGCACCGCCTCCACGGCCCTATGCCACAGGAAGCGGGTGGGATCGGCGTAGAGGACCGTGACCGGGCGGCGGTATCCACCGTTCTCCTCGCGGTCGATGACGCGCACGCCGTCGAAGCGGAGCGCACGGTAGCGCTCTCGATTGAACGTGAAGTTGAAGTAGCCGGGAGCGTGCGGAGCACTCAGCTCAGCCAGCAGACCGGCGGATGAACCGGGCGAGTGGCCCAGCACGCGACCGGATGGACTCAGCACCTCGTAGACATCCTGCGCGGGCAGGACCAGCTCGGTGGGGTCGACGGTGACGTTGTCCTCGGGGTCTTCGGCGTCCCGCACCGCTCCCAGCAGCGAGTCGGCTCGTCCACGCAGCATCACGTCGAAGGCTCGGCGGCGGCCATGCATCTCGTGGCCGATGGTGACGGCGGAGAAGAGCGCGGCGCAGAGCAGCTCGGCCACGAGAATTCCGCCGATCAGTTGACGGCTGAGCGAATGCGTCCCGATTGCCGCGGCGCTCATAGCTGCTGCTCCGGCGCTTCCAGGCGATAGCCGCGGCCGCGCAGGGTGGCGATGGTGGTCTCTTCGCCCACGGCGCGCAGCTTTTTACGCAGGTTGGAGATGTGCGCCTCGATCACGTTGGAGTGGTGCTGCCAGTTGTAGTCGTAGAGATGCTCCAGCAGCTCGCGGGCGGAGACGATGGCGCGCGGGCGGAAGATCAGATACTCCAGCAGGCGGTACTCGGTCGGAGAGAGGTCGATCAGTTCGCCCGCGCATCGCACCGTCTGCTCGACTGTGTTCAGGCTGATTCGGCCCACGGTCAGCACTGGCTGCGAGGCGCCCTTGCCGCGGCGGATGAGTGCCTTGGCGCGCGCCAGCAGTTCGCCCAGGTCGAATGGCTTGGTCAGGTAATCGTCGGCCCCGGCGTTGAGCAACTCGACGACCTGCGCCGGCTGGTCGCGCGCGGTGAGAATGAGGATGGGGGTCATGTCCTTGCGGCGACGAACCTGGCGCACAATACTGAGGCCATCGAGTCCCGGCAGCATGAGGTCGAGCAGCAGGAGGTCGTAGTGCTTGAACTCGGTGAGCGCGGCCCCGTCCGTGCCATTCTCGGCACAGTCCACCGCGAAGCCGCAGCGCTCACGCAGGGCTTCGGCGATATTGTTGGCGAGCCGGACTTCGTCTTCCACGACAAGCACTCTCATCAGGATTCAATCTACTCTTCCACTTCTGCCTTAATCTTTGCTTAAGCCCGCGCTGGCACAGTTAGACTTGGAGCGACGGGAAGCACTCCTCAAGCCCGAACTAAAAGCCCGCACCGGCACGGTTACACTAGGAGCAACGGACAGCCAGTGTGCTCCTTGTTTTGCCGGAACGGTACCGATTGAGCCTTATGCCACTTCTTCACGCACGATGGATTCATCCGCGCATGCGCAAGCGCCTACTGCAACTCACCTGTCTCGCAACACTGGCGACGGCTGGGTTTGCCCAGCAACCGAGTGCGGCGGTCGATGCGCCGCAGGCCGCGTTGATTGTCCAACCGCAGTCGGCCTCCGTCGCTCAGCCGCAGACCGCGCTTCCGCCAGTTGCTGCAATCAGCCTGGACGATGCGATTGCGCGCGCGCGCACCAACGAGCCGGCCTTCGTGACCGTGGTGGCGGCGAGCCGCAACGCGGCACTCGAGCGCTCCATCGCGCGCTCTGCGCTGCTGCCCAGCGTGGAGTATCACAACCAGTACCTCTACACCCAGCCTCTTCATACTCCAGCTGGGACTGGCGTGGGATCGCCGGCGATCAGCTCCAGTCCGCGCTTTATCGCCAACAACGCGGTGCATGAGTACATGAGCCAGGGGCAGGTGAACGAGACCATCGGCGTGCAACAGATCAACGCGCTTGGTCACGCGTCTGCCGCGCTCGCGGTTGCGACGGCGGAGCTTGAGGTTGCGCAACGCGGTCTGGTGGCCAGCGTGGCCGGGCTCTTCTATGCAGCATCGGCCTCGGGCCGCAAGGTGAGCGTCGCCGAGCGCGCGGCAGGCGAGGCGGCAAGTTTGACCACCCTGACCCAGCAGCGCGAGACGGCGCGCGAGGTTGCGCACTCCGATGTGGTGAAGGCACAGCTTCAACAGCAGCAGCGCGACCGCGGCTTGATAGATGCGCGCCTGGAGGCCGAGCGCGCGCGGCTTGAGCTTGCGGTGCTTCTCTTCGCCGATCCGCGCACTCCGTACACGCTGGCTGTGCTTGAGACGCCGCCCTCGGTGCCCGCGCGCGCCGATGTGGAGGCCGCGCTGGCCAAGCACAATCCGGAACTGGCAAGCGCGCTGGCCAGCACCCACCTGGCCGACCTGAATGTCTTTTCCGCGCGAGCCGCGTATCTTCCCGACCTCGCGCTGAACTACACCTACGGGATCGACGCCGCGCAGTTTGCGGCCAAGGGCACGGACGGAAGCCGCAACCTGGGCTACTCCGCCAGCGTGACGCTGGACATTCCCGTGTGGGACTGGTTTGCGACCCGCGACCGCGTTCGCCAGAGCGAGATCAGCCGCGATTTGGCGCGCACCGTCCTCACCAACACCCAGCGCAAGCTCATCGCCGACCTCGAAGAGTTCTACGCCGAAGCCGTGGCCGCGCACGACCAGCTCGACAGCCTGAACCTGAGCGTAACGACGGCGGCCGAGAGCCTTCGCCTGACGCGGCTCAGTTATTCCGCCGGGGAGACGCCGATTCTTGAAGTTGTGGATGCGGAGAACTCGCTGACCGCCTCCGAACTTGCCCGCGAGGACGGCATCGTCCGCTTGCAGACCGCTCTCGCGAACCTTCAGTTGCTGACAGGAACGATTTAAATGATGAAGCCGCCAAGACGATTTTCAAGCCTCGCATCGCGTGCACTCACTCACTCGGCTGTTCTCCTCTGCGCCTCTCTGTTGCTACCGCTTGGCTGCAAGAAGGCCGAGGAGACGCCCGCGCCAGAGGTCACTGTTCAGGCCGCGCATCCGGAACAGGGAAGCATCTCTGACCAGATTGCAGCGGACGCGATTCTTGCGCCGCTGGCGCAGGCCGCCATCTCGCCCAAGGTGAGTGCGCCGGTGAAGAAGTTCTATGTGCAGCGCGGCTCGCGTGTCCACGCGGGCGAACTGCTGGCGACGCTGGAGAGCAGCGATCTGGCCGCCGCGGCGCTGGACAACAAGGGCAGCTACACCGCTGCGCAGGCAACCTTCGAGACGGCAACCAAGGCCACCGCGCCCGAGGACCTGACCAAGGCGCGGCTCGATCTTGCGCAGGCGAAGGCCAACCTCGACCTTGCGCAGTCCATCGCTACGGCGCGCGGCCAGCTCTTCAGCCAGGGAGCGATTCCTGGGCGCGAGCTGGACACCGCGAAGGCGGCGCTGGTGCAATCGCAAGCGGCATACGACATCGCCAAGGAACATTTTGAGTCGATGCAGAGCGTCAGCCACAAGGCCGCGCTGGAAAATGCGCAGGGCAATCTCGACTCCGCCAAAGGGAAGTACCTCGGCGCCGAGGCGCAACTGAGCTACACCGAGATTCGCAGCCCGATCGACGGCGTGGTCACGGACCGGCCGCTCTTTGCCGGAGAGACGGCAGCTGCGGGAACTCCCGTCGTCACGGTGATGGACACCTCCGCGCTGATCGCGAAGCTGCACATCGCTCAGATGCAGGCCCAGCAGCTCGAGCTCGGCGCCCCGGCCACGCTCACCGTGCCCGGCATCGCGCAGCCCGTGCACGCCAAGGTTTCGCTTATCAGTCCGGCGCTTGATCCGGGCAGCACAACCGTCGAGGTGTGGCTGCGCGTGGAGAACGCCACTGGCTTGCTGAAGGCGGGAACGCCGGTCCACGCGTCGATCCAGGGCCGCACAATCTTCAACGCGCTCACCGTTCCGGCGGAGGCGATCCAGAGCAGCCCGGACGGGACCGGCAAGTTTGTGCTGGTGATGGCGGCGGATTCGACCGCGCACAAGAGGCCCGTCACGCTGGGAATTCAGAACGCGGACGCGGTGCAGATTCTCAGCGGGCTCACTGCGTCGGACGTGGTGATCTCTACCGGAGCGTATGGACTGGATGAGAATACGAAGGTACGGATCGGCACCGCTTCCAACGGCAATACCGAAAAGGACGCCGAGTGAGCCTGCGCGCGCCCAACCCATCTTCAGACCTAGCGCAGGAGTCGTCCTTCTGGCTCTCGCGCATGTCGCACACCATCTTCTTTCTGGTGGTTGTGCTATCGCTTGCTGGCGTCTACGCGGCGTTTCAGGTTCCGACCTCGGTCTTCCCCGACACGAATTTCCCACGCGTCGTCATCGGCGTCGACAACGGCGTCATGCCGGTCGAGCAGATGCAGGTCACCATCACCAAGCCCATTGAAGACGCGGTCAACAGTGTTCCTGGGCTGCGCACCGTTCGCTCGACCACATCTCGCGGCTCGGCCGAGGTAAGTCTATTTTTCGACTGGAACGTCGATATGTTCCACACCCTGCAACTGGCCGACGCCGCCCTCTCCAAGGTCCGCCAGACGCTGCCTGCAACCGCCGTCATCACCACCAACCGGCTCACTTTCGCCACCTTTCCCATCCTCGGATACGCGCTCACCGCGGACGATCGCGGGCCAGAGACGATCTCGCAGACGCGGCTCTGGGAGATTGCGACCTACGACCTGAAGCCTCCACTGAACCGCGTGGACGGCGTCAGCACGGTCACCGTGCAGGGCGGGCAGGTTCCCGAGGTCCACATTGTTCCCAACCTGGCGCGTCTACAGAACTCCGGCGTCACGCTCAACGATCTCGTCAACGCGGTGCAGAGCTCCAACATCATCGACTCGCCCGGACTCTACCAGGCCAACCACGAGCTGATACTGGCGCTGGTCGGAGCCCAGGCGCACGATGCGGCGCACCTCGCCTCGCTGGTGGTGAAGACAACCGCCGACGGCGCTCCGGTGCGCGTCTCGGACGTGGCCGACGTACACGCCGGAACCGAGCCCGTCTACACCACGGTCACTGCCAACGGCGCTCCCTCCGTCCTCATCAACCTCGCGCGCCAGCCCTCGGCGAACACCGTTGCGGTTGCGAACGCGGTCGCCACTGAGGTTGCCCAGCTCAGCCGCACCCTCCCCGCTGGAGTTCATCTCGTCCCGTTCTACGACCAGTCGGAGCTGGTGCGCGAGTCCATCGCCAGCGTGCGCGACGCGATCTTCGTCGGGCTTGTTCTGGCGTGCATCATTCTGTTTCTCTTCCTGCGCGACTGGTCGAGTTCGCTGGTCGCCGGCCTGGTGATTCCTGTAACTGTAGCGGTTACAATCCTCTTCCTCTGGACGATCGGGCAGTCCTTCAACCTGATGACTCTGGGCGGACTGGCTGCCGCCATCGGCCTGGTGATCGACGACGCCATTGTGGTGGTGGAGAACATCGTCGTCCATCGCGACGCGGGCCAGTCGCGCACAACCGCCATTCGCATTGCACTGCACGAACTCGCAACTCCGCTGGTCTTCTCTACGATTACCCCGGTTGTTGTCTTCCTTCCCTTGATCGCAACAACGGGCGTAACCGGCAGCTTCTTCCGCGCGCTGGCCGTCACCATGACGGCGGCGCTGCTCACCTCGCTGGCGCTCGCGGTTACGTTTACGCCCGCGCTGTCTCTCTCGCTTCTGGGCGACCGCAAGCCGGCCAACAGCAAAGCTCGCTGGCCGCTGTTTCCGTTCTTCTCCCACGGCAAGGCAGTCGACAGCCCCGCCGTTCTGGATGCGAAGCCCTCGGCCATTACAGCGCTTCCAGCCGACCCCTCGCGTGCAGCGGCGCACGCGGGACATGTGGACGGCCCCGTGATGCGTCGCATTCTGAGCGCCCACGCCCGTGCGCTGACCTGGGCGCTGACCCGGCCGATCGCTCTTACGGCGGTCTGCCTCGCGCTTGTCGCGGCCACCTGGTTTGCCTACAACGCGCTCGGCTCCAACCTGCTGCCAGAGATGGATGAGGGCGCGTTCATTCTGGACTACCTGACGCCGGCGGGCACCTCGCTCACCGAGACCAACCGCATTCTCCAGCACGTCGAGCAGATACTGCGCAGCACGCCCGAGGTGGAGATCACCAGCCGCCGCACCGGCCTACAGCTTGGCCTCGCCGCCGTCACCGAAGCCAACTCGGGCGACTTCAGCGTCCGCCTCAAGAAGAACCGCGACCGCGACATCGAAGAGATCATGGAGGACGTCCGCGGCAGGATCAGGAAGTCCGAACCCGCCCTCGACATCGAGTTCATTCAGGTCCTGCAGGACATGATCGGCGACCTCTCCAACTCGCCGGAACCCATCCAGATCAAGCTCTTCAGCAGCGATTCAGCCCTGCTGAACCAGCTCGGCCCCAAGGTGGAGGACGCCATCAAGAAGATCCCCGGCGTGGTGGACACGCAAAACGGCGTGGACAACACCATCTCAGGCCCTGCCACCAGCTTCCAGGTCGATCCGGTTGTTGCGGGCCGCCTCGGCTTCACGCCGAGCGAGGTTGCAGACGACGCCACCGCGATCCTCGACGGGCTGCCCGCCACCGAGCCGATGATCGTCAACGGGCGCCCCTACACCATTCGCGTTCGCCTGCCCGACGAGAGCCGCGCGTCGCTGAACGCAATCCAGAACACGGTCTTCAACTCCAACTCCGGCCACACCGCCTCGCTGGGATCGCTGGCGCAGGTGACCGAACTGCCTCCGCAGAATGAGATCCTGCGCGAGAACCTGCAGCAGATGATCACGATCAGCGGCCGTCTGGAAGGCTCAGACCTCGGCTCGGCCATGCAGCAGGTTCAGGCCACCGTCCAGAATCTCCACATTCCCTCCAGCGTGCGCATCGAGTACGGCGGCACATACCAGGAGCAGCAGAAGTCCTTCCGCGACCTGCTGCGCGTTCTGCTGCTGGCGCTGGTTCTGGTCTTCGGCGTTCTGCTCACGGAGTTCCGCAACTTCTCCGCGCCCATCGCCATCCTCACCAGCTCCGTGCTCTCCATCTCCGGCGTCGTTCTCGCGCTTCTCATCACGCGCACCGACTTCAACGTCGCCAGTTTCATGGGACTTATCATGGTGATTGGCATCGTGGCAAAGAACGGGATTCTGCTGCTCGATGCCGACGAAAAGTTTCGTGCCCAGGCAGAGATCGAACTGCTGGGCAACCCCAATGCTTTTGCGCACCGCGACCTGGCCCGCGAGGCGATGCTGCACGCGGCGCAGCGGCGGCTTCGCCCCATCGTGATGACCGCGATTGCGGCGGTCTGCGGGATGCTTCCCCTGGCCTTCGCCATCGGGGCGGGCTCACAGATGCTTCAGCCGCTAGCTATCGCCGTCATCGGCGGCCTGCTGATCTCCGTGGCTCTGTCGCTCATCGTGACGCCGGCCATCTACTACCGCCTGACGCGCAGCCGCCACGCCTGAGACATACGGCAAGCGGTCAAGCTCCTGGGCTGCGCACCGCGGCATAATATTCCAAATAAATATAGCTATATCAACGACTTATCTTGACGCAACCGAGTAAGAATCGTCGCACTGGCAGAGCTGCGAAATCCGGTAAGATAGACGCAGGAAAAGATCGACGCGAAAGGATGCCAGACGATGGAGATGGAGCAGCTTGGAAGTTCGGAGATGTGGCTGACGCCGATCGGCTTTGGCGCGTGGGCCGTGGGTGGCGGCAACTGGGCCTTCTCCTGGGGGCCGCAGGACGATAACGCCTCCATCGCGGCGATCCGCAAGGCCATCGACCTCGGCGTCAACTGGATTGACACGGCCGCGGTCTACGGGCTTGGCCACTCCGAGACGATCGTCGGAGAGGCGGTGAAGCAGTCGCCGGTGAAGCCATTTATCTTCACCAAGAGCGGCATGGTGTGGGACGACAGGCACGGGATCCGGCGCACCCTGCTGGAGATCCGCCGCGAGGTGGAAGACAGCCTGCGCCGGTTGCAGGTGGATGCGATCGACCTGTACCAGATCCACTGGCCGGTGGAGGATGCTGACATCGAAGAGGGCTGGACCGCGATGGCCGAGCTGCGGCGCGCAGGCAAGGTGCGCCACATCGGCGTGTCGAACTTCACGGTCGAGCAGATGGAGCGCTGCCGGAAGATTGCGCCGATCACGTCGCTGCAGCCTCCCTACTCGCTGCTGAACCGCGGGGTGGAGGCGGAGATTCTGCCCTACTGCATGGACTGCGGGATCGGCGTCATCAACTACTCGCCGCAGGCATCCGGCCTGCTGACGGGCGCGATGACCAAAGAGCGGATTGCCAGGCTGCCGGAGGACGACTTCCGGCGCAACGCAAAGCAGTTCCAGGAGCCGCTGCTAAGCCGCAATCTGGCGCTGGCCGGGCTGCTGGGGCAGATCGGGGCGCGGCGCGGCGTCTCGGCGGGGGTGGTGGCCATTGCCTGGACGCTGGCCAACCCGGCGGTTACCGCAGCCATCGTGGGCGGACGCAGCCCAGAGCAGGTGGAGGGGGTGTGGCCGGCTGTGAAGTACCGGCTTACCAGCGAGGAAATGCAGGAGATTCAGTCATTTATGGACGCAAATTCCTGATTTTCCGGAGAAGCGGCGTGGTGCGCGGCGAGGCTGGAATGGGGCCAGCCGGTCGTGCGGAGTCCATTTTGGTTACTTTTTCCTAAAAAATGCAACTTATGTGTCATTGCGCGCAAATGGCGGGTGGCACAATGATCGAGTAGCATAAACTTTGGTAACCACGGAGTTCCAAGTGAAGCGCTCCTGGGGTTCTCCAAAGGAGGAATTTTGACCGTGTGGCAGAAGCCTGGAGCGAGGGATGCCATCCGGACCGCTGTCCGCTTCCCTCTCAGGCTTGCGCTCCATTTGAAGACGGAGGACGGGATCGTCGAAGCCACCACGCGAGAGATCTCCTCCAACGGTCTCCTGTTCGTAACCACTCATCTGCCGAAGATTGGCAGCAGCATCGAGTTCACCATGGATATGCCGTCGGAAGTGATGGGTTGGGCAAGCGATGTTTCCATCCACTGTATGGGACGAGTCGTGCGCCATCAACACTCGGGACAGGAAACCATGGTGGCCGTTGTGATCGACGAATACTCTCTCAAGGTCTAACTCATGATGACGTCAACTCAAAATTCGGGAAGATCCAAGCCCATTGGCCATTTGCAATCGGCCCCCAACGGCCATGTGCAGCCCGCCCTCAACGACCATGAGCACGCCGGCACGGCGCCGGGCATCCGCGTCATCCTGGCCGACTCGCAGGCAATCTACCGCGTCGGCATGAAGAAGGTCTTCGCTCTGGAAGACGACATCCGGGTGGTGGCGCAGGCCGAGACGCTGGACAACCTGCGCGCCGCGCTGGAACGCCACCCGACCGATGTGGTGGTTCTGGAAGGCCAACTGATCGCCGGCACCATCGACGCCATCCCGGAGCTGGTGAAGGACTGCCCCGACGCCAAAATAATCGTCCAGGTGGTGGAGTCCGACGAAGACAACATCGTGGAGCTGTACCGCCGCGGGGTGCGCGGCGTGGTGCCCCGCTCCATCTCGCCGGACCTGCTGATCAAATGCGTACGCAAGATCGCCGACGGCGAGACGTGGATCGACAACCAGTCCATCAGCTGGGTGATCGAGGCCTATCGCTCGCAGGCCAGTTCGCTGACCAGCCCGCGGGTTCTGCCCAAGCTGACCAAGAAAGAGCTGGCGATCATCAGCTGCATCACGCGCGGCATGAGGAACAAAGAGATCGCCTACCAGATCGGCACCACCGAGCAGGTGATCAAGAACTACCTGCGCAAGGTGTACGACAAGCTGGGCGTCAGCGACCGGCTGGAGCTGGCGCTCTACTGCCTGCACCATCAGCTGCTGAAAAACTACATGCAGGAGCCTGAGGTGATCCCTCTGCCTGCGGTGGCCCAGGTAACGCCGCTGCGCGCGAAGATGTAGTCAACCGCCGCATCCTCGCGGCAGGATTGAAATCCTGACACAACGTATCGAAGAGACAGCTCTTTGCGTCTTCACGGCAGATTGATGCGATGGCGCTACTGCGGTTTCACCGTAGGTCTTTACAGGAGCGAAGAACATTTGCGTGGTTTTTCCTCAAGAAAAACCACTTTAATAATTCTCGCGCGATAACAGTTGCGGTGAAACCGCTCTACTGCTTGTCGATCTCGACGTCGATGGTGAACTTCACCTCGTCGCCGATCAGGGGCGGAGGAAACTTCGCGCCGAATCCGAAGTCGCTGCGTTTGATCGTTCCGCTGGCCGAGAATCCGCTGATTGTCTTGCCTTGCATGTTCTTCTGCGGAGGCGCTGGGCCGTCGAGGTCGAGGGTCACGCTCTTGGTCACGCCGTCGATCGTCAGGTCGCCGATCAACTGTAGCTTGCCGCCTGTACGCCGCAGCGAGGTTGCCTGAAAGGCCATCGCCGGATACTTCGCAATGTTGAAGAAGGCGTCGGTCTTCAGGTGCGTGTCGCGCTGCGCATCTCCGGTCGAGACGGTGGTGGTGTCGATGGTCGCCGAGACGGTCGACTTGGTGATGTCCTTCTCGTTCAGCGTGACGGTTCCCTTCACGTTGCCAAACGCGCCGTGGACGTGGCTGACGCCCATGTGCAGGATCTCGAAGTTGACGCTGGAGTGGGCCGGGTCGATCGTCCAGGTTGAGCTCTGCGCGTAGGCGCGCGCGCCGAACAGTGCTACAGAGAGTGTGAGTGCAAGCAGTAATCTATTTTTCATCGGTCTTCTCGTTCTTCTTTCTTCAAACAGATTTCTTCGTCCGAACTCGGCCGCCGTTGAACCGGCGACGCACTGGTTGGATGAGTTCCGCGCCGCGCAGGATGCTATATAGCGGCACAGAATTCCGGAAAACTCGCAGGTACATCTGTTTTATTCCTCTAGATTCAGTTGAGAGATGCTAGGATTTTGCGATGTATTTTTTCAGTGAGATACGCTCTCTAACCCGGGTGCAGCGCAACACGTTCTCGGCCTGCTTCCTGGGCTGGACGCTCGACGCCTTCGACTTTTTTCTGCTCACCTTCTGCCTGAAGGCGATCGCGGTGGACTTCCACGTCGGCGTCAAGCAGGTTGCCGAGGCCATCTTCTGGACGCTGGTGATGCGCCCCGCCGGTGCCCTCCTGTTTGGCGCGATGGCGGAACGATATGGCCGCCGGCCCACGCTGATGCTCAACGTCGTCGCCTTCTCCGTCTTTGAACTGGCCTCCGCCTTTGCGCCCACGCTGCACAGCTTTCTCATCTGCCGCGCGCTGTTCGGCGTCGCCATGGGCGGCGAGTGGGGCGTTGGCGCCGCGCTCGCCCTGGAGACCCTGCCCGCGCGCGGGCGCGGCTTCTTCTCCGGCCTGCTGCAGGAGGGCTACGTCGTAGGCAGCCTGCTGGCCGCCGCGGTCTTCGGCCTGCTCTTCCGCCACCTGCACGGCACCGGCATGATGACAAACTGGCGCGTGATGTTCATGTTGGGAGCGCTGCCCGCGCTGCTCGCCTTCTACCTGCAATTCAAGGTGGAGGAGTCGCCAATATGGATCGCCAACCGCGATCGACGGCGCCTGGCCCCAAAGTTACGGTTCGACTTCGCGCGCATGGAGGCGATATGGGAGACCTCCATCGGCTACCTGCCTTGCTTTCTCTTCCTCGTCGTTCTGATGACCGCGTTCACGTCGTTCAGCCACGGCACACAGGACCTGTACCCAACCTTCCTGCTCGACCGTGGTTTCAGCGAAGGCCACGCCAGCCTGATCGCCGCCATCGGCAATGTCGGTGCGTTCGTCGGAGGCATCTGCTGTGGGGCGCTCTCGGAGAAGCTCGGCCGCAGGAAGACCATCCTTCTGGCCGCGCTGTTCGCGATTCCGATGGTGCCGCTGTGGGCCTGGTCGCACTCCATGGCAGCACTGGCCGCGGGCGGGTTCCTGATGCAGTTCATGGTGCAGGGCGCGTGGGGAATCATTCCGGCGCACCTGAACGAGCTGGCGCCGGGGCCGGTGCGCGCTATCTTCCCCGGCGTCGCCTACCAGCTCGGCAACCTGCTCAGCTCGCGCAATGCGGTCTTCCAGGCGGCCTTCGCCACGCGCCACAACAACGGCGCATTGAACGTCGCACTCTCCGGGACGGTGGTGATCGTCGCCATCGTCGTCGCGGGCGTCACCGCGCTCGGTCCCGAGGCCAAAGGCGCCAACCTCGCCGACTCTACGGCGCAGTGACGACGACGTAGCGGTCGGTCGTCTCCCAGCGGATATGCAGCTCGGTGGATGTGGGTGTTGTGTTCTCGAAGCTGATGGTCATCCCCTCCTGCGGCGCGGACATCGGCTTGCCCTGCATGGGGATGCGGCCCAGGTCCATGCCCTGGTTGTAGGTGAGACCCCACTGGCCGGTCTGGTTATTGAGGATGAGCTGCCATGTGTCCGCACTGGGCAGCGAGTAGAGGGTGTGCGTGCCGGCCGGAACCAGCAGCGAGCCGAACTTCAGCGGGACCGAGGTGATGAGGGTGGTGGCGGGATTCGCGCCGGTGCGCCAGACCTTGCCATAGGGGACAAGGCCGCCCATGATCTTGCGACCGCGCATCTGCGGCGAGTTGTAGCGGATGTCGATGGTGCCGCCGGCGACGCTGACACTGGCGGTTGCCGGCGGGCTGGGCATCGCGGCCGGCGGTTGAGCAGGGGCTGCGCCCATCTGGGCAGTGAGCGCGGTTGAGGCGACGGCCAGCAGCGCGACCGAGGCGAGGCCAGCAAGCGAGCGGAAGTAGGGGATGCGTAGGTGCGAAGGATGAAGTCTCATGGGGTCTCTCTCTCTTCGAGCGGTCGAATTTAAATTGGGAGCGGGGTGGGCGCCGTGCTTTCTTTGTGGATGAGGCTGTTTCCGTCTTGCAAGTCTCATCGTGCTCGATGCTCGACTCAGCGAGGGCGGACTGTCAAGCTCCCAGGATGCAATGCCGGCCGCGCGGAGATGCGATGCAGGTTGCTCCATGCTAGGTTTGAAATGTGCGCCCGTAGCTCAGCTGGATAGAGCGGTAGCCTCCGAAGGGGCGTGTTGTATAAAGAATCAATCACTTAGATGTAGCCAGACACCCCCAAGAAAGGCATAAAAAGGGGTCGTGTGGGGATCACGTGTGGGGATTTCTAGAGCGCCGTCTGGCCCTTCGCGGAGCGGCAATTGTGATGTGTTGCGTAAGCATAATTTCGCAAATGCGAGCTGTTTGTCATCAGTCAACGTGCCGAGCTTGTAGGCAAGCTCGAAGGCACGGCCCTCGCGCTCTTCCTGGGCATCGCGTCAACCAAGACCTGAGCACGTCGCCTATCGTTCTGCGGGTGCCGAAGGTTTGCTAAGAAAGACTTCCCGATATCGTGCCAGCCCAGCAGTTTGGGGTTATGGGAAGATCCATGACCGGCACCATCATCAATGAGTTTTCCGTCAGACCGGAACTGGTCCGTCGAGCGATAGCCCAGCACCGCACCTGGATCGAGCAGCAGCTAGGCGTCTCCCTGTCTGACGTTGCCACCTTCGGCGACACGCAAGGCTCTCGCTACCTTACTTCACCGCTGTCAAGCGGCTGCCGAACCGCTTCGCTCCCATTGAAATCCCATAGCCCCACCGCATCCGCCGCGCCAGAGGCTTCCTTCAAACGGCCCTATCGTTTATCGGTAGTAATCTACACAGCTAGCCGATCTCCTCAGGTTCGCACACTATTCATTTTGCAGCAACGAATAGACACCGTTAACCAGGGGAATTGCATTTGGAATTAGGTGCCAAGTGAGGAACCTTTTGCAGGGTTTGGCAAGAGACATATTTCCCCGAGGGAATCACATTTGGAACTTATTAGCCCCCAGATGGCTGGTGATGTACAAATTTCGACGGTTGTGGGGGAGCTTACGTGATCGAAAACAGCTTCAGCATGGCGAGTTATTGCCGGAAGCGGACAAGCGAAAGCCTTATTGGCTGATTCGTGGGTTGGGAAAATTCCAAATGCAATTCCCCTGCACCGTTAACGCAATCAGCAACGCAAGCACAACGTATTCGATCGGGCCGAAAGCGCCGCCATCTTCTCTAACGCTACTTCAAGCGGTTGAGATTCCTTTTGCCGAAGCTCAAAATTCCACGATCCGCGGAATAGGCCAATCAGAATTTTTTGCTCTTGAGTAATCATTCGGAGAATGGGACCAACGGCTTTCTGCCGATGCGGAGACATCTGAGCACTCTTTCGTACCGTATGGTTCGCTGAATCATTTGTTTGTGCCAGTTGTCCAGCCGATAGAAACAGTATGCGGATCAGTAGTTTATGGAGTAATCCTCGCAATCTGAACATCCTGGACCGCCTGACGCGACAAGCGCATCTAACTTATCGAGGTGCCTTATGATCATTCATTTGGCACTGCTCGTGTTTCTAGCCCTAGTTGTGATTTTTTCGATGTACAAAGCCAACGCCAAGGGCAAGGCGATCGGCAAAGATATTTTCCGGGTTGGATTACCGGCGTTTCTGCTGCAAGACGAGCAGAACATCTATTCTCCGCTGCCGGGGCTCGGCAGATTCAGATCTGACTCACAACATGGAAGAACAACCGCCTGGGTTTTGCGCCTGTCATGGGTTGGCGCGATCTTGCTCGGCTGCCTGTCACACGATGCACGTGCCGGAGTTCCCTCACTGGTTACGACCAGTGTCGGCCAGCAGTCGCCACCACTGAGCGTCGTGGTGACACTGAGCGCGAGCGGTGTCGCGGCTGCGCCCCAGGCGTTGTTGCAGGGCGTTGCCGGCATGGACTTCTCGATTGCCAGCGGAGGGACCTGCGCCGCGAATGTCTCCTATGTCTCCGGACAGCAATGCACCGTCAACGTAATCTTCGCGCCGTTGTTTCCAGGTCTGCGCAGCGGAGCGGTGGTATTGCTGGCAACCGACGGCACCCTGCTGGGCAGCGCGCTCGTGGCCGGTACCGCGACTGGATCGTTGTCTGTTCTGAACCCGGGTATCATCGACACCGTTGCCGGCGACGGTGAAAAGTTCTTCATCTCCGACAATGTTCCTGCCATCCAGGCGCCAATCTTTCTTCCGTATGGAGTCATCGTCGATCCGGCGGGCAATATCTATCTCTCCGACACGAACAACAACCGCATCCGCCGCGTCGATGCGCTGAGCGGACTCATCTCCACCATCGCGGGCAATGGCGTGTCGGGCTACTCCGGCGACGGAGGCGTGGCCACGCAGGCCAGCATCAACCAGCCCGGCGGTCTGATCATGGACGGAGCGGGCAACATCTTCTTTGCCGATAGCGGCAATGACATCATCCGCCGCATCGACGCGGTAAGCGGCATCATCACGACCATTGCCGGAGTGCCCATGACGCAGGGCTACTTCGGGGACGGGGGCGCGGCAATCCTGGCGAACCTCTCCTCGCCCAGAGGCATTACTTTCGACGCAGCTGGAGACCTCTTCATTGCGGATACGGGCAACAACGTCATCCGCAAAGTGGATTCGACGACGGGAAAGATCAGTACGGTGGCTGGCGACTGGCCAGCCGTGGGGTATAACGGCGATACAATCCTGGCCACGACGGCATGGCTGAACTCCCCGTGGACCGTCAGCGTCGGCGCAGACAACTCGCTATATATTGCCGACCTATATAATAACCGCGTGCGCAAAGTAAGCAGCGGTGGTGAAATCTCCACCGTAGCCGGTACGGGTACCCGCGGCTTTACGGGCGATGACGGCCCGGCCACTGCTGCGGACTTGAACGAACCTATCAGTGTCATTCTGGATCCGGCGGGCGATCTATATATCGCCGACGAGGGCAACAACCGCGTGCGCAAGGTCTACGCGAGCACAGGCATCATCGAGACCGTAACCGGCAACGATAGCGAGCAGTTTGCCGGCGATGGCGGCCCGGCCAACCAGGCGAGTCTAAACGCCCCATTCGCCCTCTTCTTCGATCAGAGCGGCAACCTCTTTCTGTCAGACACGCTGAACAACCGCATCCGGAGCATTCTTGCCACTCCGGTTGCCCTGAAGTATCCGGAGATGAAGGTGGGCAAGACTTCCGCCCCTCAGATCGAGGGTCTGGAGAACGATGGCAACTCCGGCCTGAACCTTGCAGCGCCAGTCCTCTTCAATGCAGCGCTCGATTCCACGACGACTACATCACCATGCAACTTCACGACGCCGATGGCTCCCTCCACCACATGCAACCTTGGCGTGGAGTTCGCGCCAACGGTAGTCGGCACCCTTGTGCTCGGCTCCGTGACGTTGAACTCCGACGCAGGAAATACCCCGACTGTGATCAATCTTTCGGGCCAGGTGCTCAGCGTCGAACCGACAACCGTCAGCTTGACCGCAAACCCCAACCCAAGCCTCGTGGGGCAGTCCGTGACCTTTACGGCGACGGTGGTGAGTGCCGGTCCAACGCCCACCGAAACGGTTACATTCCTTGACGGAACAACGCCCATTTGTAGCAACATCAATCTGATTGCGGGCAGCGCCTCGTGCTCCACGTCGATACTCACGCTCGGCTCGCACAACATGACGGCCAGCTATGCGGGCGATGACAACAGCGCGGCCAACGTTTCGCCGGTGCTGATTCAGATCGTCAAGCAACAGCCAAATCTCACTCTCACTGCCTCCCCCAACCCCGCGAACGTGACCCAGAGTGTCATGCTGACGCTCACGGCGACCGCGACAACTGGGACTCCGTCAGGCGCTGTGGTCTTCTACGATGGCCCAACCGCACTGAGCGGCAACGTGAATCTGACGGGAGGCGTCGCGACGTATTCGACAACTGCGTTGACTCCGGGGCAGCATAGCCTCTCCGCACAGTACGCAGGAGATACAAGCAACGCTTCTGGCCAATCGAATGTAGTGAACGAAGTTGTGAATCAGATCTCGACGACGACAACAATTGCCTCCAGCAACCCCACCGTCAACGTAGGCACGCAAATTACATTTACGGCGACAGTCACCAACACAAGCGGTCCAGCACCCACCGGAACGGTGCAGTTCACCGAGGGAACCACGGTTTTGGGCAGTAGCACGGTGAGCAGCAATGGCCACGCATCGCTGACGCTGGCGACGCTGACCCCCGGCACGCATACCATCGTGGCCACCTACAGCGGAGACACCGACAACTCCGGCAGCGCGTCCAGCGGACTGGTCGAGACCATTCAGCAGATCGCGACGACGACGGTTCTCACCTCAGATGTGAATCCAGCCAGCGCGGGCGCGACCATCCACCTCAGCGCGACGGTCGCCATCACTGCGGGGGCATCGCCCGACGGCGCCATCACGGGGTTGGTCACCTTCAGCGAAGGGTCGTTGATTTTGGGAACGGCACAGGTCAACTCCTCCGGGATTGCCAGCATTGCCGTCAGCACGCTCACGGTCGGCGCGAACAACATCTCGGTCCGCTATCAGGGCAATACGAACTATGCCGGCAGCATCTCCAACATCCTGCTTCAGTCGATCTCATCCACCGCAACCACAACCGTGCTGACGGCGGGCGGAACGAGTTCTCTCTCGGGCAAGCCGATTACGCTCACGGTCACAGTCACCAGTCCCACCGGAACTCCGACGGGCAATGTCATCTTTCGCGACGGCGCCACAAACATAGGCCAGGGAACGCTCAACGCGCATGGCGTTGCCACGCTTTCCATCTCTTCGTTTGTGGTCGGGCAGCACACGCTCACGGCTGTCTATCAGGGCGACAGCAGCTATCTCACCAGCACCTCCGCGCCGTTGGTGGAGACAATCTCTCTGGCAACCACCGGTCTGACTCTGGCCAGCCCCGCAAGTCCGGTGGATGTCGGAACAACTGTGACGTTCACATCCGTTCTGACCGGCAATGGCGTTGCCCCGACGGGCGCCCTTACCTTGCATGACGGCAGTGCGGTCATTGCCACGCAGAACGTCACCAACACCGGATCATTTACCTTCAACATCTCGTCCCTGGCGATCGGCACTCATACTCTGACTGCGCAGTACGCAGGAGACGCGAACAACTCGCCGGCTACCTCCAATACGATCACGATCACAGTGCAGCAGGCCGCAAGCAATACGTCACTGACAACCAGCGCCAATCCATCGACACTGGGCCAGAGCCTCACGCTCACGGCGGTCGTCACCAGCTCGGGTGTGAATCTTACAGGCTCGGTCAGCTTCCAGGATGGCGCTACGGCAATCGGCTCGGGGACGCTCAACGCGAATGGGACGGCGACGTTGACAACCAGCTCCCTTTCCTTCGGCCCGCACACGCTGACCGCGGTCTACTCCGGGGACGCCAACCACACGACTTCCACCTCTGCCGCTCTCAGCGAGCAGATCGTGCAGGTGGCCGGCGTGGTTTTGACCTCGAGCCTCAACCCGTCGATCTCGGGCACGAATGTCGTCTTCACCGCGACGCTGTCGGGCGTAGGCTCGCTCATTCCCACCGGCTCCGTTACTTTCAGTGACGGAGCGAACGCGCTGGCTACTGTTCTGCTGGGCGCTACTGGCGCGGGCAGCTTGCAAACCTCTGCCCTCACGGTTGGCTCCCACACCATCACGGCCCGCTACAGCGGCGACAGCAACTATGCGGTTGCTTCCTCTTTCCTGATCCAGACGGTGCAGAGCGCGAACACGCAGGTGGCTCTGACTGCGAGCGCGAACCCAGCAACCTACGCGATGCCAGTCGCCCTGACGGCCACGGTCACCAGTAACGGCGGCCTGGCTACGGGAACGGTCAACTTCACCGATGGAGGCACTGCGATTGGCAGCGCGGTCCTCAACGCCGGCGGAGTCGCTACCCTTACCACGTCGTCGCTGGCCCCGGGCACGCATTCGATCGTCGCCAACTATGCGGGCGACGGACGTGCCAGCGCCTCGACTTCGACTCCGCTTGCGCTCAATGTGCGTCAGACAACCTCGGTCGCGCTGGCAACCAGCGCCAGTCCAGCGCAGACTCTCAGCGCGATCCTCCTGACCGCCTCCGTGACCAATAGCGGAGTCACGCCGGTGACAGGCACTGTGACCTTCACCGACGGCGCAACGCTTCTCGGCACGGCTGCGGTGGATGCCACGGGCCATGCCACGCTGACCGTTCCATCGCTGGCATCCGGGAACCACAGCATTGTCGCCAGTTATGGCGGCGACAACAATGACTTCGCCAGCGTCTCCCCTGCGCTGACGCAGGGCGTGCAACTGCGCGCCACAACAACCGCGCTTGCAACCTCCGAGACCGATCCAGCCAATCCGCAGCAGGTAACTCTGATCGGACTCGTGAGCTGGACGGGACCAGTCCCGCCCACAGGGAGTATCACCTTCACCAATGGCAGCGCGGTGATCGGCAGCAGTCCGATTAACACCAGCGGCGCTGCCACCATCAACATCACCCTGGACGCCAACGTCACGGAGAACATTGTCGCCACCTACAACGGCGATGTGTCCTACGCCTCCTCGGCTTCATTGGCCACCTCGGTCACCGGAGGACCGGCGACGCAGTTCACCTTGTCCCTCAATCCTTCGAGCGTAACCATTCAAAGCAAGCAGCACATCGTCGTCCAGGTGTCGGCCGCGTCCATCAACGGCTTCACCGATACGCTGCTCTACGGCTGCCTCGGCCTGCCCTTCGCCGCTACCTGTACCTTCAGCAGCGTGCAGACCAGTCTCGCCAGTGAAGGCACATCCACCGTGCAACTCACCATCGACACGGGCGATCCTCTGGGCGCAGGAGCGCTGGCGGGCCTCAACCGGTCGCGCAACTCCAACCTTCTGCTGTGCTTCCTGCCAGGATGCGTCTTCGCCGGGTTCGCTCTCTTCCGCCGCCGCCGAGCTTCGTTGCAAGGCCTTCTTCTTCTGATCGTGGCGATCGCGGTCACGCTGTCGGCGAGCGGCTGCGCGGGCCTACAGGTCAACGGCACGCCCGCCGGCTCCTACACCTTCAAAGTGACGGCCTCGGGGCAGAACACCGGAGCGACTGAAAGCCAGGTCATGAACCTGACGGTCACTCCATGAGAGGTCTCCCATGCAGTCCTTTTTTCGCTTCTCGCGAATTGCCGCTGCACTCCTTCTGCTCGGTATGTGCGGCAGGGTAGTGCAGGCGCAGGCCCGGGCTACAGCCCTCGGGCCGGGAAGCTATGTCGCGATCGGCGGCGCAGCTTCGGCTTTTCCGTCCGACTATGACGGACGCAATATCGCCGGCGGAATGGTCTTCATGGACGTTCAGCCGACGTATCGTTACGGCTTTGAAGGGGAGACGCGGTTCCTGCGCTACCACACGGATGAAGGTGTCAGTCAGACCAACTATCTGATGGGCGTACATGTCGGCATTCGACCCCAGAGACTGCGGCCGTACGCCAAGTTCCTGGTGGGCGCAACCAGAATCCAGGCGCCATTTGGCTATGCTCAGGGGACCTTCTTTACCTTTGTGCCCGGCGGCGGCGTGGACTACATGCTCAGCGATCGCTGGACGGTAAGGGTTGTGGACCTCGAATACCAGGTTGTTCCGCAGTTCATGGGAAGCGAGGTCCGGAATTTCGGAATCAGCATAGGCCTTAGCTTTCGCATCAACGATGTTATCCGGTTGCCGCAACGAGCAACATTGCGCCGCTGATCGCAACCGGTTACAACGCCGTGGCCACAAGAGCCGAACCGGTATAGGTCGGCGAGAGGCTGCCCAGAGTCACCGTCGCCGTAGCCTTGTTGACTACGATGTTCGCCGTTACCTGTGCGGCTGCCGTGTAGTTCGAATTCCCCGCCTGGTTCGCGGCCACAACGATCATGCCCGCACCGGTCACCGTCAATGTACTGCCGCCGATCGTGCCCGGCCCCGAAACCACACTGTAGGTGATCGGGTTTCCCGATGCCCCGCCGTTTGCCGTCAGTGCAATGGGCGAGACACCATACGTCACAGGCGAGGGCGGCGTAAAGCTGATGCTCTGCGAGGCTTGGTTGACCACGATGTTTGCGTCACCTGAGTGGCTGCTGTGTAGTTCGAATTCCCCGCCTGGTTGGCTGCCACTACAATCGTGCCTGCGCCGGTCACCGTCAATGTACTGCCGCTGATCGAGCCTGGCCCCGAGACCAAGCTAAAGCTGACTGCGTTGCTCGAAGCTCCGCCCGTCGCTGTCAGCATGATGGGTGAAATGCCATACGTCACCGGCGAGGCCGGCGTAAAGCTGATGCTCTGCGACGCCTAGTTGATGGTGAAGTTCACCAAAACCGGAGTGGCGGCGGAATAATCCGTGCTGCCCAATTGCGTCGCCTGGATGGTGCAGGTCCCGACCGAGAGAATCGTCACCGCCGTTCCCAACGCCGAACACACGCTGCTGGTTGTGGAAGCGAAATGGACGGGCAGGCCAGAGGTCTGTGTGCAGGTGGAGGCGTTGTCCCAGGCAAAGTTCGCCGCCACGCTAGGGTTGGTTCCGGTGCCGGGCAGCGGGAAGGTCAGCGTGGCGTTGCCAATGTTGGAGATGGTCACCGTCTGCGGGCTGTCGCTGTAGGTAGTATTGACCAGCGTCGCCGCAAAGCTCAGGCTCGGCGCGTCCGCAAAGTTCAGCTTCTTCATCGCGTTATTGCTGTTGTCGGCGACATAGACGTCCCCGCTGCCGTCCACCGCCATGCCAAAGGGATTGCTGAAGCCGCCGCCCAGCGTCGTCACGCAGCTCGACGAGGCACAGCCGGAGGGCATCTCCTTCACTGCATTGTGGCTGGTATCGCCGACAAAGACGTCCCCGCTGCCATCCACCACCACGCCTTCGGGCTGGCTGAATCCGCTGCCCAGCGTGCTTATGCAGCTCGACGAGGCGCAGCTCGGGGGCATCTCCTTCACTCATGTATTCAGGTCCTCACTGCGGCGTTGCTCAACACAATCAACACACACTACCGCAGCGTCTCCGCGAACAACTTCGTCAGCCTGCCAAACGCCCGGTCGGCCTGCGCCGCCATGAAGAGGGGGATATTGTTCGGGGTAGAGCCTATGCGGCCTGGATGTTTGAAGCCTGCATACCCTTGGGTCCCTTGGTCGCTTCGAAGGTTACTTTCTGACCTTCCTGAAGTGACTTGAAGCCGCTCGACGCGATCGCAGAGTAGTGGGCAAAGAGGTCTGCGCTACCGTCGTCCGGGGTGATAAAGCCAAAGCCCTTTGCGTCATTGAACCACTTCACTGTTCCTGATGCCATTTGACACTCTCCTGCCCGCGCGATGTGACGCCAGCACTTTCCATTATACGGCTATTCGCTAATCTGTGGACCTTCCTGATAGATTCCCTCTGATATGATTGCCCCATGCGTGTCCCGTGCCTTTCGTCGTACGCGGTCTCCATAAAATCAGTCGCAATTCAGGACGGTTCTAGCACCATGTGGGATTGTGGGGATCGAATGATATGCATGTTATTGATTTATAATGTGCGCCCGTAGCTCAGCTGGATAGAGCGGCAGCCTCCGAAGCTGTAGGCCAGAAGTTCGAATCTTCTCGGGCGCACCATCCATTTTTCCCGCCAAGCCATTCCCTATCTTCCGTCGCGCTCTTCCCACTCTTTCCGCCCAATCTCTCCTGCGAGGGACGCCCCCAAAGAGAAACGCCCCCAACTGGCCGGGAGGAGGTCGTCTGGCCGGGAGGAGGTCGTCGAGCGAGCACATAGCGCCCTTCTTGAGATGCATTGAAATGGGAGATGGCGGAAGAGGAGGGATTCGAACCCCCGATACCCTTTCAGGTACGCCAGTTTTCAAGACTGGAGCCATCAACCACTCGGCCACTCTTCCTATTGCCAAGTCTAGTATGCGGCAGCATGTTGCGTAAAACAGAGAGACGATAAAACGCGTCCGTGGGGAGTTGCCGCTTGCGATACTCGTCAAGGTAGAGGGTCATGGGCTGAGACCGTCGAAGCCGTCGATGGGAGCGCCGGGCGCGGGCAGCGTCTGCGCGAGCGCGAGGAGCAGCGCGAAGATGAGCAGGAGGATCGGCACCCGCATACATTATGTAAGGCGGAGGAGGCTGGCGATGGAGATGTCTTCGTCGATCTCTGGCCAGTGGATGCCCTGGCCAGTTCCGATGAAGCGCCAGTTTGAGCGCTGTTCGGGCGTGGCGTTGCGCAGGCGGGGCGACCACTCAATGGGGATGGCCAGCTCGCGACCGTCGGCCAGTGTGACGCGCAGCATGGAGTCGTCAACCGTTACATCGACGGCCTTGGCATCGAATTCAATCACCGAAGTAGACATGCCATGCCTCCTGAAAGACCTGCTCGTGTTCGGCGACGATTGCGCGAAGGGAGGTCAGCTCGTAAGAGCGAAATCCATGACTCGACGCAAGCCGAACTGGTGCTAACCAGTATTTTGCCACCTTTTCAACGGATTCAACATGAATATGTGGCGGCTCGTCGTTTTCCAGCGAGTAGAAGAAGAAACGATATGGGCCGACGCGGAGGATGGTTGGCATGGGTTGCGCCTATTTGATAATTCCGCGGGGACTGTTGGCGATGAAGTCGGCGAGATAGCGGACGTGTTCAGTGTCTCCGTCTGGCGTAGCGGGCAGCAGCGTGGCGCGGATGGCGGCCAGCGCGTCGGTGGTGTTGAGCTTGGAGGCCTGTAGGAGGCGATAGGCTGCGCGGAGCTGCTTGATCTGCGCTGGCGTGAAGCCGCGGCGCTCCAGGCCGACCTTGTTCAGGCCGTAGGCGTGGTTGTTGCGTTCGATGCAGGTCAGCGAGTAGGGCAGCACGTCCTGCGTGATCGTCGTCCCGCCGCCGATGAAGGAGTAGCGACCGATGCGGCAGAACTGGTGCACAGGGCAGAGCGCGCCAACGACGGCGTAGTCCTCGATGGTGACGTGACCGGCCAGCGTGGCGGCGTTGGCCAGGATGCAGCCGTCGCCGATCTGGCAGTCGTGGCCGATGTGGACGTAGGCCATGATGAGGCAGCCGGAGCCGATGCGCGTGACGCCGCCGCCGCCAGCCGTTCCGCGCGAGATGGTGACCGACTCGCGGATGGTGTTGCCATCGCCGAGGACGCAGCGGGTGGGCTCGCCCGCGTACTTGAGGTCCTGCGGCGCGACGCCGATGGAGGCGAAGGGGAAGATGCGGTTGCCGCGGCCGACTGTGAGATGGCCGTCGAGCACGACGTGGGAGATGAGCACGCACTCCTCGCCGAGCACGACGTTGGGGCCGATGGTGCAGAACGGGCCGATGGTGCAGGAGGCGGGAATCTCTGCGCCGGGTGCAACGATCGCGGTGGGATGAATGCTCACTCGGCTCCGGCTGCGGGTTCGGCGGGCTTGCGGTTGGTCATGGCGCACATGACGGTGGCCTCGCATGCGATCTTGCCATCGACCGTGGCGATGCCGCGCATCTTGACGGCGTTGGAGCGCCAGTTGAGGACTGTGACCTCGATGCGGAGCTGGTCGCCGGGAACGACCGGGCGGCGGAAGCGCGCGTCGTCGATGCTGGTGAAGACCATCAGCTTGCTGGCGCGGTCGGCTGCGGGATACTCGGTGAGCAGCAGCGCGGCGCCTGCCTGCGCGATGGCCTCGATGATGAGCACGCCCGGCATGATGGGGAAGTCCGGGAAGTGGCCGGCAAAGTGCGGCTCGTTGATGGTGACGTTCTTCAGCGCCACGACGCGCTTCTTGCGCTCGATCTCGATGAGGCGGTCGATGAGCAGGAAGGGATAGCGGTGGGGAAGGATGGACATGATCTGGTTGATGTCCATGGTCTGGGTGTCTGCGGAGGGCTGGTTTGGAAGGTCGCTCATCTCACGCTTGAGTATAAATGCCCGTCACTTTTTCTTGAGCAGGACGGCGGGATCGAAGAGGGATGGGGCTAGGGGCAGGTTGTAGACGACACGGGTGAGAAAGCGCTGGTTGGACATCTCGCCGTTGTGGTAGCGCGTGATGGTGAGCGGCGTGGGCAGGCCCTGGATGGTGTGGTAGTCGTCGTAGGTCTCGGACTCCTCGTCGTAGTCCTTGAACTGCGGGTTGCGCCAGCGGAAGGTGCGGCGCAGGGGAAGATGCGTGGTGGCGTCGAGTTCGAGCGTGACCGCGTCGTTATCGGCCGTCAGCACGGTGACGCGGTCGGCCAGACGGCGCACGACCATGACGGTCCCCTCGGAGACGACCATCACGCCGGGGGCTTTGAGCCAGTTGTGCACGACCTCCTCGATCGAATGCGCGCGGCGGCGGTAGTAGTCCTCCACCTGCTCTTTGGGCAGCGCGATCTGGCCCTTGAAGGTGATCTCGGTGCCGTTTCCTGCGGTCCAGATTTGAACGACGTCGATCTTCTTTCCGGGCTCGATCATGCCGCGCTCGGTGAGGAAGCCAATGCGGTCGGCCTCGGGCTGGCCGTTGAGAGCCAGGCGGCGCTGCTCGTGGTACTCCGTGATGGAGGGGTTCGGCTCGCCGTGGAAGAAGGAGGAGGTGCGGCCATCGAGCTGGATGGTTGCGCGGTTGAGCCACATCTCGCCGCCCAGGGCCGCGATCATCTGGTCGATGAGCTGGCGTCCGCGATCGGTGTCGCTCTGGCCGGGTGCGGCGCTGGCGGGTGCGGCGCTGGGAATGTCGGAGGCCTGCGCGCGGAGGCGCTGAGGCGCGGCGATGAGGGTCGCGGCGATGAGGAGCGTGGATGTGACGGCTAGGCGCTTCATGGGGAGATTGATCTTCGTGTGCTCGCTGCGTTCAGTATACGAGGCGGTCAGGATTTTTTGGCCAGCTTGCGGCGGGCATCCGTAATGAGGCGGCGCTGCTGGGCGGCGGGCAGGGCGAGCGTGGCGCGGACCTTCTTCGGCAGCTTGGCCAGGGTGATCTCATGCGCGGCGCGCAGCTCGCGCTGCCACTCGGCGTCGCTGAAGACATCCCAACGCTCGGCGGCGACCCAGTGGGCGCGGGCGAAGTAGGGCGCGGGAACCAGGCCGTCGCGCTCCAGTAGCTCGGCGTAGCGGTCGGGCCCGGCGGAGTAGGACAAGAGCAGTTGCTGGTTGCTGGTTGCCGGTTGCTGGTTGGCGGCGCGGCTCGGTGGGGTGGGCTCGTCGAGGTCGATGAGCGCGAACATCTTGCCGCCGATGGCCTTGTCGCCCACCCAGAAGACAAGGTTCGCGCCCCACTGCATCGTCTCGGCGACGTGGGGCAGGGTGAGGAGATACACGCGAAGGCGTTCGACATCCATGGGTAGAAGGTACAAGGTTCAAAATTCGACGTTCATGGTACAAGGTACAAGGTTCGACAATGAGGCAACCGGAGAAAGAAGACAAATACGGAGATTCTGAGCTTCGCTCAGAATGACGAACGGGTTGTGTCTTTATACTGAAGGATATGCCTACGTTTGCGTCGGTTGAGGAGCAGTTGGATTTGATTGCGAAGGGGGCGGCGGAGATCATTCCGCTGGAGGTGCTGCGGGAGCGCATCGCGCAGTCGCGGGCGTCGGGCGTGCCGATGCGCATCAAGGCCGGGTTCGATCCCACCGCGCCAGACCTGCATCTGGGCCACACCGTGCTGATCCGCAAGCTGAGGCACTTCCAGCAACTCGGGCATACGGTCATCTTCTTGATCGGCGACTCGACCGCGCTGATCGGCGACCCAACGGGCCGGAACGTCACGCGCAAGCCGCTCTCGCAGGAGGAGATCGATCGCAACGCCGAGACGTACAAGGCGCAGGTCTTCAAGATTCTCGACCGCGAGAAGACCGAGGTTCGCTACAACTCCGAGTGGCTGGACAAGCTGGGATACGCAGGGGTGATTGGGCTGGCGGCGAAGTTTACGTTGAGCCAGATGCTGGATCGCAAGGAATTTCTGACGCGATTCAAGGCGGAGCAGGAGATTTCGATTCATGAACTGCTGTATCCGCTGGCGCAGGGGTACGACTCGGTGATGCTGCGCTGCGATGTGGAGCTGGGCGGGACAGACCAGAAGTTCAACCTGCTGATGGGGCGCGAGCTGCAACGCAAGGACGGGCAGCCACCGCAGATCGTCCTGATGACGCCGATCCTTGAGGGCCTGGACGGCGTGCAGAAGATGTCCAAGTCGCTGGGCAATGCGATTGGCATTGATGAGCCGCCCGGCGAGATGTACGGCAAGGTGATGTCCATCTCCGACGAGCTGATGTGGAAGTACTGGACGCTGCTGACCGACCTGCGCGCGAGCGAGATCGAGCAGATGCAGGCCGAGGTGGCCGCGGGCAAGCTGCATCCCATGCAGGCGAAGAAGAACCTGGCGTGGGGCATTGTGCGCGACTTCCACTCGAAGGATGCGGCGGATGCGGCGGCGGAGAACTGGGCGAAGCAGTTCCAGCAGCGCGCTGTGGCGGAGGACGCGCCGGTGGTGGAGGTTTCACTGGCGGCGGAGGGGTTGGTGGTCGAGCTGGGGCTGAAGGAGGGTTCGGTGGTTCGCCTGCCGAAGCTGTTGCAGCTTGCGGGGCTGGCGAGTTCGACCGGCGAAGCAACACGCAAGTTAGGCGAGAATGCGGTGAGCATGGACGGCGAGAAGTTCAGCGAGAAGCTGTTGAAGGGCGTGAAGGCGGGCGGCTCGGTTGCGCTGCGGCTGGGCAAGAAGAGCGTGCGCGTGGAGTGGGTTCGATGATGTAGTCAGGAATGCCGAGCGTTGCAGCACCAACTCATTGCGAAGGATTCGCGTCTAAGGGGAACGATGAAGTTGAGTACAAAACTCTGGGGTGGGATGTTGTGCGCTATGCTCTGTGCTTCGACGCAGGCGTGGGCGCAGGATGCGAAGCCGGTTGTGCAGCAGGCGGTGAACGCCGAGCTGGAGGCGAACCGCACGGACCAATCGCACTGGCGCTATCGGCGAAACGAGGCGGGCGGGACCTCCTTCATCATCGTCGAGACCGAGCATGGGGCGATTGGCCGCCATGTGGAGGAGAAGGGCAGGCCGGCTTCAGCGGCGGTGCTGGCGACCGACGACGCGCATAACCAAAAGTTCATCCACGATCCCGAGATGCAGAAGAAGCAGCGGGCCAATGGGGCGCAGGACGATAAGAGCGCGGTCGAGCTGCTGAATCTGATGCCGCAGGCATTCATTTGGAAGGTGGAGAGCACGACGCCGGAGCTGACGACTCTCTCGTTTCGTCCCGACCCGAACTTCCATCCGCCGGACATGGAGGCGCGGGTAATGGGCGCGATGAGCGGGACGATGGTGGTCGACCGTGCACAGCATCGCATTCGCACGATGAGGGGCCGGCTGGAGAGCGATGTGACCATCGGCTTCGGCTTTCTGGCGCGCATTAAGCAGGGCAGCGTCTTCGATGTGGAGCGCAGGCAGGTTGCGCCGGGCTATTGGGAGATCACCGAGACACACGTCCACATCAGCGGACACGCGCTCTTCATCAAGACCATTGGGCAGCAGGAGGACGAGGTGAAGACCGAGTTCACGCTGGTGCCGCTGGGCACGACGCTGGAGCAGGCGGTGGGGCTGCTGAAGGGCACGGTGAAGTAGATCGCTGGGGACGCACGACGATCCCATACCGCGGTTCATCGCGGCGCGGTATTCTCTGACTGATGGCACGAACTCCTTATCCACAGACGGACCGCGAGCTGATCCGGCGCATTGAGCGTTCGGCGGGCCGTCGCGCGGGATACAAGCAACTGGTCCGCGAGCTGGGGCTGGGCGGCGGGCGCGAGCGGCGTCTGCTGCTGGAGCAGCTTGCGCGGATCACCGCGCGCGGCGAGTTGGTGAAGACCGAGTTCGAGATGTGGGCGCTGCCGGATGCAACCTTCGATAAGACGGCGCGGCCTGGCCGGAGCGATGCGATGCCCGGCGAGCGGCAGGAGCTGCGCGCCATGCGCGACCGGCTGCTTGCAGGAAAGCTGGACCTGCATCGCGATGGATATGGATTTGTGCGGCCCGCCGGGAGCACGAATCGCGACGACGATCTGTTCATCCCGCCGAACGAGTTGAACGGCGCGATGCAGGGCGATGAGGTGCTGGTGGACGAGGCTCCGCCGGGACGCGATGGACGGCGCTCAGGTCGCATCGCGCGTGTGTTGACGCGGCGAAATCCTACCGTGGTCGGCATCTTTCACTACGCGCGGGCGCAACGGAGCAGAGGAGCGTGGGACGATGTGCCGCTGGCGAATGGGAACTATGTGACGCCGCTGGATGAGCGGATGACGGGCGCGCCGGGCGGCGGGGCGATCCTGATTCCTGAGGGCGCGGAGCTGCCGGCGACGCCAAAGGAGACGCCGCACCGCGTGCTTGGCGAAGAGGCGCAGCACCAGCAGCGCAAGTGGAGCGTTGCGGAGGATGGGCCAAGCCACACTCCGCTGGAGGGACTTGCCGTCGATGTGGAGATTACCGATTTTCCCGCTCCAGGCCGTACCGCGCGAGGCCGCGTGATCGAGGTGCTGGGGCCACCCGATGCCTTCGGCGTGGATGTCGAGATCGTGATTCGCAAGCACCACTTGCCAAACATCTTTCCGGCGAATGTGCTGGCGGAGGCGACAGAGGCTGCGGGGTGGACTGTGGCGGCTGAGGAGAAGCAGTTTCCTCCGCAGCGTTACGGAATGACAAATAAAGGAGGAATGACAAATCAAAAGAGAATGACAGATGGGCGCCGCGATTTTCGCGGGCTGCCAATTGTCACCATCGACGGGGAGACGGCGCGCGACTTCGACGATGCGGTGTTGGTCACGCCGCTGGCGAATGGCAACTGGCAGCTTCAGGTTCACATCGCCGACGTGAGCCATTATGTGCGGCCGGGAACGGCTCTCGACCTCGAAGCGCGGCTGCGCGGAACGAGCGTTTACTTTCCGGACCGCGCGGTGCCGATGTTGCCGCCGCAGCTTTCCAGCGGCCTGTGCAGCCTGCGGCCGGATGAGGATCGTCTCGTGCTGAGCTGCCTGATGGAGATTGACGCGCGCGGCGAGGTTCTGGGTTATCAGGTTTGCGAGGGGATCATCCGTAGCGCAAAGCGCATGACGTACACGCAGGTGCAGGCTATTTTGGACAGCGGGACAGATGCTTCGACAGAGACCGACAAGGCCGTGCGCGCGGGCATGGCCGTGCGCGAGCACTTTGCGGAATTTGTAACCAATTTTGAACAGATGTATGAGTTGGCGCTGAAGCTGAATGCAAAGCGCCATCGGCGCGGCTCCATCGACTTCGATCTGCCGGAGCCTGTCATCGAGTTCGACCCGGACGGCAACATGCAGTCGATTGTGCGCTCCGAGCGCGGCTGGGCGCACCGGCTGATCGAGGAGTTCATGCTCAGCGCGAACGAGTGTGTCGCAACGTGGATCGAGTCGAACGCGATTCCCGGCATCTATCGCATTCACGAGACGCCCGACCCCAAGCGCATCCTCGACTTCGAGGAGACGGCCAGTGGCTTCGGCTACTCGCTCGGCTTCTCCAGCCTGCCGGTGAAGCGGATGACGATGAAGTCCGACCGGCGCGAGGCGCGCAGAGGCTCGAGCGGCGGCGGACACGGACGGCAGATTAGGACGCATGAGGTCGCCGAGGCGATTCCTGTGACGCCGCAGATGTATCAGCGGTTGACAGCGAAGATCGCGGGCAAGCCGGAGGAGCGCATCCTGAGCTACCTGATGCTGCGCTCGCTGAAGCAGGCGCGCTACAGCGAGAAGAACGAGGGCCACTTCGCGCTGGCCAGCCCCTGCTACACGCACTTCACCTCGCCCATCCGGCGCTACCCCGACCTGATCGTGCATCGCCTGGTTCGCGATCTGATTCGCGCGGGAGCCAACACGCGCGGCGCGGCGATTCTGAGCACCGGTCCGCAGCCGTGGAGACAAGCAACCAATTCGGTTACAAATGCGACGCGCGAAGATCGCAGGCCGGAGGCTTACGCTTCGGAGCCGATTCCCGAGGCCGAGCTGGCAGCGATTGCGGCGGAATCCAGCCAGACCGAGCGGCGCGCCGACGACGCCGAACGCGAGCTGATGGAGTGGAAGAAGATGCGCTTCATGGAGGACCGCGTCGGCGAAGACTTTGGTGGAATCATTCTCTCGTGTACGAAGTACGGCTTCTTCGTCGAGCTGGACGATCTCTTCATCGAGGGTCTGGTGCCGATCACCTCGCTCAGCGGCTGGGGCAGCGACGAGCGCTTCGTCTTCCGCGACACCGACAAGCAGATCGTCAGCACGCGGTCCGGTCGCGCGTACAAGATGGGTCAGCGCGTGCATGTGCTGCTGGACCGCATCGACCGCCAGCAGCGTCGGCTGCAGTTCGCGCTGGTGCCTTCAAGCGAAGAGACGGAGACGAGGTCGTTGCGCAAGGGGAGGGCCGCAAAGGTTGCGACGAGCGAGAACACAAGTCCGAATCGCTCCGGCAAGCCGCGCAAAGCCAAGGCAGGCAAGACCAAGTCCAAGGCGCGCGCACGCGATAAGAAGTCCAAAGGCAAGCGCAAATAATCCCGCTACAACAAACACAATGAATCTCGATACAATCAGAAGAGACGCAGGAGAGGACACACATGGCGCACATGGTTTTTTGCACCAAGTACAAGGCGGAGATGGAAGGGCTGGACGAGCCGCCGTTCGATTCCGACTTTGGCCAGAAGATATACAAGAACGTCTCCAAGCAGGCCTGGGGCGAGTGGGTGGAGCGGCAGAAGATGCTGCTGAACGAGTACCGCCTACAGCCGTGGACGCGCGAGGCGCAGGACTTTCTGGTGGAGCAGATGAACGGCTTCTTCTTCGCCGAGGGCGATGGCGGCGCGCTTCCCAAGGAGTATGTGGCGCCCAAGTAGTTGGGGTTAGGGCCGCGTTCTAGGACCGGCCCGGCTCGTGTACACTTAACCCTGCAAGTACCCCTGCCGTTGCCCGCTTGGGCGACGCGCGAACGAAGTCGGGACGTGGCGCAGCCTGGTAGCGCGCATCCTTGGGGTGGATGAGGTCGCTGGTTCGAATCCAGTCGTCCCGACCATTATTTTCAATAACTTGGCTCTATCAGATACGCCCCGCGGGTCCAACCGCGGGTCGACAAGGGTCCAATAAGACTTTACCGGCACTATAAAGGTCCAGCGGAACCCACACCTGCGCGGAATTATAGCGATGAGACTGGGTACACCTACCGCACGAGGTAAACGTGAGCGTTAGTCCTGACCCGATGAACTGGTGGCCCAACGCAAGAGGGTCCTGTGATCGAACCATAGAGAACCTGGGCACGGGCCACCGGGCCTGAAACGACCATCGCGCAGAACGCCAGCGCCAGCGCAAATCCCCAGGTTGCTTTCCTAGCTACCTTGCTCACTTTGTCCATCGACTTTCGGGTCATTGCTTTCCTCCAAAAAGTGTCGGCGCGAGCCCGATTGTCGCCAGGCTCATCGCGTGCAGATTGACTATTTTTATGCGACTCGAACTTTATCTTGAGTCTTCAGCCAATGTTAAGCATTTTGGGGTAAGAAAAATTTATGACCATGCATTTCGCACGTTGCACTGTAGTTTTTGCGTGAAAACGCAGATAATTAGCACGGAATCTGCCTACCCTTCCCGTTGCCGTCACGGAACCAAAAGACTCGACTTACGGCCGATTTTCATATTAAGTTTGCTAAGCAAATTTATTGTGATGAAGATATTTCCAGCTCAACGGAGCGGCAGGAATGCGTCAACCTCGGCGGGAAGATCATCGACCGTCTGGCCTATTCCCTTGAAAGCAGGATTCCGCCGTTTGGCATGGAGGTTGCCCGAAGCAGATTTGGCCAGACACCACCGGCATAACCTCGGGCGTACTTGTTGCTTCCGCTCTGCCTCTATGGGAGGTCGCGCGACAAAGCGGAGTCAGAACCCGTGGCTGCATTGCGGGTCACTCGACCGCTTGGTTGGATCGCGGCAAAGATCACGGCAATCCAGACTCGCGGCGCTCACTTCAATTCAAGGTTTCTCTCAATCGCCGTGGCGCCGTATTCCGTCGTTGCGGATCTGTCCGTGCGTCCATGAAAGCTCTCGGGCGGCCCCAGGTAGCTTGGAAGGATCGTGCCATGGCTCAATACGATACGCTCCAGCACAACACCAGGATCTACGGCCCAGATTGTCAGCGTGTGGTATCCGGGGGTGACAATCGAAAGCGGCACTGAGACCTTCTTCACGCCATCGCTCACGGCTTCTTCCCAATCCTTCTGAGTGTTGTGTTCCAGCGCGTCGATGACGATGCGCTGACCATTGTCAACCGAAACTGCGAATCGCAGGCCGCGTCCCGGCACGAAGTTCAGCGTGGGTGCTAACACGGCTTGCATCGAAAATTGGCCCTGATCGTAGAGATACATGCGATAGTCCAGGCCGGCGGCTGAATTGAGGTTGCTGGCCGCGGTAACTGGAAAGAGCGTCATCGCGGAGCGGGTTTCGCCGAAGCCCGGCAGCTCCTCCCAGTGCGTGGGGCCATCGGCGCTTCGGCGGGTGGTGTCTGCCGCTTCGATCGCGATATACCCATCGCTCTCAACGAAGCCCTGCACGTTGTCTCTCGTCACTCCTGGCAGTCGACGCGTGTCGAGCGCCAATTGCATAGAGTTCCCAGTTTCGGGGGTTACAGTGATTGTCCCGTTCGCGTTTTCCGCTGGAGCGGTCTTCCAGTCGATGTGAACCTCGATAGCGTCCTCCAGTGCCACAGTCCCTTCGCTCCTGCTGAGCACAATCCACGGCGCGCTGCTTATAACGGTATAGCTCACAGGCGTCTTGCCCCGGTTGAACAGCTTCAGAATCCGCGTCTGTTGCGCTACCGAATCGAATGTCCCTAGCGTTGGGTGTAACCCAGTGCCTCGTTCAGCATCCACACTGAGCGACCCATGATCTGGAACCTGCACTTCGGTCACTGCCGGCATCGCATTTAGCGGAGGCTCCTGCCAATAGGTGTAGCCGATGTGCGTCTGGTCCATCATGTGGTCCCAGCGACCATTCAAAAGCGTGTGGTTGTAGGCGGCACTGAGCGCAGCGTCTCGGCCGAAGAGTGCCCTCGTCTCGGCTGCGTCGACATTCGCTTTGGCGCGTCCAAGCCGAGCATCCAGGGCATTTCTCCCCGCGGCAATGTACATCTCGGCCACCGTCGCGCAGGCGTCGACGGGATATTGCACTAATTCAAAGAACGAAGCACGTTCCTCCTCGGGCAGTTGGATCGCCAGCTTGTCCACCCGTGCTGCGAGTTCGCGCCACTCCCGCTCTACACGATCGGCCTCGCCGAAGTTCGTTAAGCTGAATGTGGTTGGCTCCAACTGTTCCGGTTTTCGCCTCGCGTTATAGCGCGTGTAATCGTCCATCGCGCTTGCGATCTCCACGGCGTGCTCCTCGCCGAACTCCCGTGCGGACCACATCTGCGTGAACTCTTCGAGATGGTCTTTGCCCCACCGCTTCGGCGAGTGCGCCATGCTCAGAAAGAACTCGATGGGAAACTCCATCGGCTTCAGGTCACCCACGTTGACCACCCAGATACGGTCCGCGCCATACTCCAGCGCCAGATTCATCTGCTCCCAGACCTTTGTGATCGAGTAGGTATTCAGCCACTTGTAGCTGCGCGGACCGCCGACGTAGTCGAAGTGATAGTAAATTCCAGCGCCACCCGATCGATTGCGCTCTTCCGGCGTAGGTAACCGGCGAATGTTGCCCCAATTGTCGTCGCACCACAGAAGCGTCACGTCGTCGGGGACACGCATCCCCTTGTTGTAGTAGCCCTGAACCTCCTTGTAGAGGGCCCACACCTGCGGCACTTTGGTGAGATCGGGGTTGACGGTCTGCTTCAGAATCTCGCGCTGATTGGCGACGATGTGCTCCAGAGCCTCCGTGTTGGTGGCGGCGGACATCGCGGTATCGTTGATGCCGCGCATGCCCAGCGTGACGACCTGCTCGTAATCCTTGTCGCGCAGCATGCCGGCGCGCCAGAAGTCGTCGATGGCCTTCGCGTTAGTGGTGTAGTCCCATGAGCCCTGATTGGCGTGGGTCCACTCCTTCTCCGCACGCATCATCGGCTCTTCGTGCGAGGTGCCCATCACGATGCCGTATTCGTCGGCCAATTTCGCGTTCAGCGGATCGTCTGCCGCGAATGCGCTGTTCCACATCGCCGGCCAGAGATAGTTCGCTTTCATCCGTAGAAGCAGTTCGAAGACATGCGTATAGAACTTGCTGTTGTATCCGCCGAACTTTTCGTCCACCCAGCCCGTCAGAGAGGGTGCTTCGTCGTTCAGGAATATTCCTCGGTATCTGACAGCGGGCTCTTCTTGTGTATGCCGCCCCGCTTCGACATATAGCTCCGACCGGTGCGGCACTCGCACATCCGCCCACCAATACCAAGGCGAAACGCCGATCTGCTCCGACAGGTCGTACACCCCGAAGATGGTTCCCCGTTTGTCGCTGCCTGCAATCACGAGCGCCCGCCGGATGCCGGGCATTGGGTGTTCGACGATGGTCGTCACCGCGGACTCCCACTTCCCAGCCACTCCGCTTACATCCAGCTTGTGGCGACGGATCAGATCGTCGATCAGTGCGCTTTTTCCGATGGTGCCAACCAACACTACATCGCGATCATGCAGTCCAGTGGTCCGCTGGATCACGGTGGGCTGTATGTCCGTCACTCGCTTCAAATCTTCGCTCAGATCGCCGACCACACGAATTACCCCAGGCCAATCGCTCCCACTTACCAGCAGCGGCACCGCCGCGCGATGCGCCACCAACGCGAAGTCTCCGGCAACGGGCTTGCTCGTTACATACACCGGGCCTCCGAGCGCATTGGCGCGTGCCGTCGAAAGACAGCAGTTTGCGAGGCAGACCGCTACCGGAATCAGCTTTCGAATCCACGCCATAGTTCACCAGGTCCTCTCGTCCTTGTTGCCGCAAGGGCCACACTATCACGTTTCATGGCTGGCCGCGCCTAGGTGGCGATTTCCAGTTGATTACATAATAGGTAGCGGGGCCTGAACCAACGTTTCGCAGGCCATGAAGCTGATTCGATGCGTTGAAAATCACCGATCCGGGTCCCAGCCGCTTCCACTCTCCGTTCACTAGGAACTTGTTGAATAACTCATGTGGGCACTTACCCCAGAGCAAAAATGAGTGACCGGCAATGTATCCCGATGCCAGATTGGCGCGTTGTAGGCAATTTCTGTGCGAAGTTAATCTGAACCAAAGTGCCCTTTCAACCTCGTGTAATTGTTTTTCAACAAGTTCCTAGAACGGGGGCGATACGCGACGCCCCAAGTTTCCTCTTCTTCATTTGCTTTTGTCTCCATAGTCGGGCTAGATTAGGTTTGTTCGAAGCCTCGAACAAAGTGAATCCGAATGAAGACGTCCATGCAGATTGTTCGAACTACTTCGAGATTAATTCTCTCAGCCGTAGGGAGCCTGGCCCCCCTTAGCATCATGGCTCTGCTCACTTTGAGCCTGGCGGCGCAGGTCCCTGCCCAAGTTCCCACGCCGGACGTCGAGCGTCGTATCGACGACCTGATTGGACGCATGACGCTCGAAGAGAAGGTGCAGCAGATGCGCGATCACGCGCCGGCCATCCCGCGACTGGGCGTCCCGAAGTACGATTGGTGGAACGAAGGCCTGCATGGTGTCGCCTTTGCCGGCTACGCAACTGAGTTTCCCCAGGTGATCGGCATGGCGGCCACGTGGGATGACCTTGCCCCTGCGAAACGTCGCTCTTAGCGAGCTGTTCTAATGCGAAGGGGTAGCGAATATGACGAAGGCGACGCGGAAGCAGTACACACTGGAGTTCAAGC
>Ga0224555_1001039_pt1 | contig 41026 bp, 33 predicted proteins | sample 714S23034metaG_FD_180687 | JGI IMG/M metagenome (GOLD analysis project Ga0224555, IMG submission 180687) | Peat soil microbial communities from Stordalen Mire, Sweden - 717 S2 30-34 | ecosystem: Environmental > Terrestrial > Soil > Wetlands > Peat | place: Sweden: Norrbotten County, Stordalen... | reverse complement strand
GGAGCAAGGAGCATTGCCGGGAGACGGGGGCGCATGGGGTGGTTGGAGACGGAATGTCCGGAAATGCACACTTGGTAATCAAGGAGACCTGTCCGGGTGCTGGAAGGAGCCGGGCAGGAGTCAGAGTGTCCGTAGTAGCGAAGAAGCGAGTAATGACCGTGGAGCCAAGGGACATAGGAAGTTGGTGGGAGCGATGACGGTCGAAGGCCATCAAAGGATCCGGCATAGTGCCCCAAAGGCTGTGCGTGCTGGAGCTGAAAAGGCTGCCGGAAACCGGGTTGCTTCCAGAGGGGCTGCGGCCACGCGAACCCAGCGCAAGCTGAGTGGCCAGGATGGAGCAGTCAAGCGTCTGCACCGTCCGGGTCAGCCCATTTCGTCGGACCAGCGACCGGAAAGCCGGATGCCCGAAACGGGCCTGTCCGGTTTGGAGGGAGGGGTGGAGTCGAAAACTCCATCCCTACCCCTATCCAACGCAAGGTCATGCAATTCGTGAAAAACGCACTTTTATGCAGGCTTGTGCACCCTTGTGCACCCAAAAAGGGGCCGCGGCGGGTCAGGCGGCGCGGACGGCGGCGACGAAGTCCCGCATTTTTTGGGCGTCCTTTTTGCCCGGCGATTGCTCGACGCCGCTGGAAACATCGACGGCGAAGGGCTGGACTTTGCGCACGGCCTGGGCGGCGTTTTGCGGCGTCAATCCCCCGGCGAGAAAGATCGGCTTGCCGAAGTTCCTGGCTCTGAGCGCCAGATCCCAATTGAAGGTCTCGCCGGTGCCGCCCGGCTTTTCCGGGACGTAGCTATCCAGCAAAAAGGCGTCGGCCTGGAATCCGGCCATGGGCAGGAGGGAGGCGGCGTCTCTGAGGCGGAAGGCCTTGAGGGTCATAATGCCGAATTGCGCGCAGAACTCCGCGGTTTCGGCGCCGTGAAATTGCAGCAGGTTCAATCCGCACGCCTCGATGGCGGCGAAAACGCCGGATGGGTCCGGGTCCAGGAAGACGCCCACGCGGATAATGTGCGGCGGCAGGGCGGCGGCGATGGAGCGCGCCGCCTGGATCGAAACGTGGCGCGGGCTGCCGGCGTAAAACATCAGCCCCAGCGCGTCGGCCCCGGCCTCGACGGCGGCTTGAGCGTCGGCGGCGCTGGTGAGGCCGCAGATTTTGACTTTGACATGCACCAGGCAATATAAGCCCATTTGTGCCGTGTTTGGCAACCCGGACGCTCGCAACCAAATCCTCGCCTAAGGAATTTTTTTGAACCGCGAACCACGCGAAATACGCGAAGGATCGGGATTTTTCGCGTATTTCGGGTATTTCGCGGTTGACTCGGTTTTTTATATTGGCACGAATCTTGAGGTTTCTTCTTCTGCGCCGAACTCATTCTGGGGTTGCGGTCGTTAGGCGAGGATTAGGGTCGCAACGGTGATTGTGCATTGGGCGTCGGGGCCTTAGACTGCCGGCATGGCATCCGACCAGGCCCAACGCCATTATCGCGGAGAGGCGGGGCGCCGTTACCATCTGGGCAAGCGCGGTCTGCCGGAAGAGGCGCTGCCGTGGGTGGCGCGGCTCCGGGCGCGCAAATTCGCGGCCCACGTCCGCGAGGGCGACGTCGTGCTCGAATACGGCGTCGGGTCCGGCTGGAATTTGGCGGAGTTGAGGTGCGGGCGGAGAATGGGTTATGACGTGGCGGATTTTCTCGAGCCGGCGGTGAGGGCGTTGGGCATCGAATTTGTCGCCGACACTCATGCGCTGCCGGAAGGACTGGCGGATGTGGTGCTTTGCCATCACACGCTCGAACATCTCCTGGAGCCGGCCGTTGCGTTGCGGGAAATGCGGCGGCTGCTCAAGCCGGAAGGGCTGCTGCTGCTCTATGTGCCCTTCGAGGGCGGGCGGGGCGGCGGACACTTCCAGCGCGGCGAGCCGAACCACCATCTTTACGCGTGGAACGTCCAGACGCTGGGCAATTTGGTTGAGGAAACGGGGTTCAAGACCGACTCCGACGGACTGGGAGAATTTGGTTATTCCCGTTTCGCGGCGGCGTGGGCGGTGAAGCTGCGGGCGGGCGAACGGGGATTTCGCTGTCTGCGCAAACTGTTGCACTGGATGAGGCCGGAGTACGAAGTGAGGCTCATCGCCGTCAAAGGATCCCACGATTGAAACAGGGCCGGTTGGAGGCAGCGGAAGTGATTGACGTTGCCGGCGGCGTCTGGTATAGACAAATGCCGTCGGACGACCAGACCAACGCCAGGAATTCATATGAAAACAAAATTGCAATGCTTCGTAATTTTTCTATTGCTGCAAGGCGTCATGGCATACGCGGGAGCCATTCGCAATCTGTCCGGGTTTGCAGCGAACGTTTATGGGCCTAATGACGATGGCAGTTATGATTGCACCAGCCAGGATATCGGAGTTCCGTCAGGCTGCACGCCCGTCACAGTTCCAATTGGCTTCAGCGTGAATTTCTATGGCGAAACGTTCAGCGACTTGTATTTGAATAACAACGGGAATGTGACGTTTGACGCGGCGCTGGGGGAATATACTCCCTATGGGCTGTCCAATACAGAAAGCCAGATCATCGCCCCGTTCTTTGCGGATGTGGACACCCGAACGGGCAATACCGTGACGTTCGGCAACGACATTGTCGATGGGCATTTGGCATTTGGCGTGAATTGGATCGGCGTCGGCTATTTCAGTATGGAGACCGACAGGCTCAACAGTTTCCAACTGGTGCTCATTGAGCGGTCGGACCGGAATCCGGGCGATTTTGACATTGAGTTCAACTACGACCAGATTCAGTGGGAAACAGGCGATGCCAGCGACGGCGTGGACGGACTGGGCGGCAGTTCCGCCGTGGCCGGTTATTCCAATGGAAGCGGTATTCCGGGAACGTCCTTTCAATTGGTCGGGTCGCTGATACCCGGGGAATTCATCGACAATAATCCCGGCGGTTTGATTCATAACGATCTCAACACGAATGTTCCGGGGCGATACGTGATCCCCATTGTCAACCTGACGAATACGGTTCTAAACGTGGAGCGATTCAGCCAGGGCGATTCCCGGTGGGCCGGCAATGCGTACGCGGGTTCCGCCTTCACCATCCAGGAAAAAGGATGCGCGCTGGCTTGCCTGGCGATGGCTCTGGAGTACGAGGGAATCACGACTGACCCCGGCGCCCTCAATACCCTGCTCACCGCGCACAACGATTTTGTCGGCACCAGCGTCAACTGGGACGCCGCAACGCGCGATGCGTCGAGTGACACGCTTGAATTTCACGCCTATCGCAGCAGCGACAGCCAGTACCTGAGCCAGATACTGTCCGAAGGTTACCCGGTGATCGTTGGGGTGAATTTGAACGCCGCGGGAGCGCCCACCCATTTTGTGCTGGTCATCGGCGAGGAGCGCGGCGAGTTCATCATCAACGATCCTGGGCACGCCAATTCGACCACGCTCGACGCGTATGACAACAATTTCGAGACTCGTGGCTATGTGGGTGATCCAGTTGGAAATATCGCCGGCTTGGATATCGCCGTTGGCAACCCCGCCGAGGTCCTGGTTCTGGACCCTCTTGGGCGGCGCACCGGTTACGATCCCTCCTCCGGGAATATCCTCCAGGAGATTCCTCAATCGGTTCATTTCCTGGATGCCATCGAAGCAAGCGACCTGACGGGCGCGCCAGGAACGGACGCGGCGCACCAGGTGGAAATTTACCAGCCCCTGCAAGGGACTTATCAGTTTTTCCTTACCGGAACGAGCGCGGCCAACAGCCAACTGCTGCTGCGCTACTTCATCCAGACCGGGGCGGCAGCGTCGCCCTTGAACTTGGCGGGCATATTTGCCTCCAACACGATTACGGAATTGCAAGCCATTGTTGGTCCCACCAACCTCGCCTCGCAACCGTTTACAAATGAATATCCGTGGACCGTTTCCCCCTCCAACGGCCCGGCGCTTTTGGCCGTTCAATTCACCGCGCCAAACGTTGACAGCGTCGGAAACACAGTGACGAATTGGAGCTGGAATTTTGGCGATGGATGGAGCGACACCCAGCAAAGTCCCATGCACATTTACACTTCCGCGGGGACGTTTTTCCCCAGCCTTACCGCCCTCGACTCCGCAGGCGGCACAGTGGCCAGTTACGGGCCGGCGGTCATCGTGACGCCTTCCGTGAATCTGGTGTTAAATGGCGATTTTCAGACGGGGGATTTCACTGATTGGACTACCACCAACGGTTGTTATATTGACGATGGTTCATCCACTGGAATCCCGCCTTACTTTGGAAACTATGAAGCCGCGTTGGATGCACAGGGCACGCTCGGTTACCTGGCCCAAACGCTGACCACCGCGCCCGGAGCGCGCTATCTGCTCTCGTTCTGGCTGAACAGCCCCGACGGCCTGACTCCCAACGAGTTTCTGGTGTCCTGGAATGGAGGCACGCTTCTGGATGAGACGAATCTGGGGGCTTTTGGGTGGACGAATATTCAATTGGTGGTCACGGCGACGGACACCAACACGGTTCTGGAGTTCGGATTCCAGGACGACCAGAGCAACCTGATTCTGGATGACGTGAATGTCGTGCCGGGTCCCAGCATAGCCAGCCTCACGCTGTCCGGCACGAACCTGGTGGTCAACGGTTCCAACGGGCTTTCAGGCGCAACCTGTTATGTGCTGATGAGCACGAATCTGGCCCAGCCATTGAGGCAATGGGCGCCGGTGGCTACAAACGTGCTGGGGGCGTCCGGGACCTTCAGCATCACAGTGACCAACGGCGTGAATCGGAGCGCGCGGCCGCGGTACTACATTCTGGGGACCCAATAAATCCCAATCGGGCTGCGCAACAATTGCGCAACCGGCGAGCAACAAGTGCGCGGAAGAATGGACGCGAGCGGGCCGGAGCTTGTGTAACATGCAGGAAATCAAGGGGATCAATGCTTGGCACGCAATTCGCTTATGGTTTGCCGACGTCAATTGTCTCGGGGCGCATACGAGCGCCAGCGAGCAGGTTAACCGTAACAATAAGAGAATTATATGAACATACTTAGGCAGACTCTACTGGCTGGCGCATGTGCCTTCGCGCTGGTCGCAACTTCTGGCAACCTCATGGCTCAGGGCGGGGGAGGGGGAGGCGGTTTCGGGGGTGGGCGCGGCAACTTCGATCCCGCCCAAATGAAAGAAATGAGGCTTGCTGACCTCCGCGATCAAATGGAGGTGAAGGATGACGCCGAGTGGTCCGCCATCCAGGGTAAACTCAGCAAAGCGTTTGATGCCAGCATGACTTTGAGGGGGATGACCATGCAAGGAATGATGGGGCGGGGCGGCCGGGGCGGCCGGGGCGCGCGCAACGGCGGCAACAACGCTGCCGATGATCAGCAGGCGCAGAGACCGCAGCGGCGAAACAACATGTTCGGCGAAGCCAGCACCACGCTTGAGGCCCTGCAAAAGGCCATTGATGACAAGGCCCCAGCCGCGGAACTCAAGGCCAAGCTGGCCGCCTACCGCGCCGAGCTGAAGGATCGACAGGCCAAGTTCGACGCGGCCTCCGAAGATTTGCGCAGCGTCCTGACCGCGCGCCAGGAAGCCATAGCGGCGGTCGCCGGTCTTGTAAACTAAACCTCCCCGCTTGTGGAGACCTATTGTTACTGTAGCGGCGGTGGAAGAACGGGGGCGTCCCCATTGCCGCGAAGCCATCGCCGCCGCAGGACACAATCGATATGAACGAAGTAAAAACAGTGGAAGTTCCGGTCGCCGAGTTGCTCGAGCGGATGGTCGCGGCCAAGCAACTCTCCTCGGCCGACGCGTCGATTTTGACCAAGAGAAACCGTTCCGCCTCCAGCAAGCCGATCGACACCGAGGATGAGGTGTTGCGCTGGCTGGCCGGGGAATACGGTTTGGGATTCACCACCCTGGACAAAGTCGAGCCGGACCGCGAGTTGCTTTCACTTTTCCCGGCGCGCGTCCTGCTCAAAGAGGAGTTGCTGCCATTGCAGCGGGTCAACGGCGTGGTTGAAGTGGCCACAAGCCGACTTTTTGCCACGCAGGGCCTGGACACGCTCAAGACGCTGACCGGCCTGCGAATCAAGCCCGTCCTGGCCCCGACCGAAGCGATCCGGCGTGAGATGAAATCCCGCCTGGGAGTCGGCGCCGATACCATTGATACACTGGATGACGTGGCGCCCCTGCAGGTGGTCGATGAAAGCGGTGAAGAAGACAGCAACCTCGAAAACGCGGCCGAGGACGCCTCGATCATCAAGTTTGTCAACCAAGTGCTCACCGACGCCATCGAGCTGCGGGCGTCGGACATCCATCTGGAGCCATTTGAAGACGAGTTGCGCATCCGCTACCGGATCGACGGCGTGTTGCAGGAGATTCCCGTGCCGGCGCAGATCAAACGCTTTCAGCCGGCCATTGTTTCGCGCATCAAGATTTTGAGCCATTTGAACATAGCCGAGAAGCGGCTGCCGCAGGACGGCCGCATCAAAATCCGGCTCGCCAACAACGAAGTCGATATCCGCGTCTCGATCATCCCGATGCTCCACGGCGAAGCGGTGGTCATGCGGTTGCTGCGGCAAAAGGCGACGTTGCTGGGCATTGAGCAACTGGGGATGTCGCCCGATATTCTCAAATCCTTCAACCGGGTGCTGGCGCTGCCGCACGGCATTATACTTGTCACCGGCCCGACCGGCAGCGGCAAGACCTCGACGCTTTACACGGCGCTGGCGGCCATCAATGACGCCGAGCGCAAGATCATCACCATTGAAGACCCCATCGAATACCAGATGCGCGGGGTCAACCAAATCCAGGTGTCGGAAAAGGCCGGGCTGACCTTTGCGCGGGGGCTGCGCTCCATCTTGCGGCACGACCCGGACGTGGTGCTGGTGGGTGAAATTCGCGACGAGGAGACGGCGCAGATCGCCGTGCAGGCCTCGCTGACCGGCCACCTGGTATTCTCGACCCTCCACACCAACGACGCCCCCGGCGCGCTTACGCGCCTGGTCGATATGAATGTCGAACCCTACCTGGTGGCGTCGTCACTGGAAGCCGTGCTGGCGCAGCGGTTGGTGCGCGTTTTGTGCGCGGAATGCAAAACAGAAGACACTTCGCCGACGACCGCCGCCTACAAGGAGCAGCTTGGCATAGCGGCGGGCATCAAGATATTTCGAGCCGTCGGCTGCCAGGCCTGCCGCAACACCGGTTATCATGGCCGGCACGCCATTTTTGAGTGGATGGACCTGGACAATGAAATCCGGCAGATGGTCTTGAAAAGCTGCTCCAGCGGCCAGATACGGGAAGCCGCCGTGCGCAACGGGATGCACAGCTTGAGCGACGATGGCTGGCGTCTGATCGGCATGGGGATCACCACGCCGGAGGAAGTCATGCGCGTGACCAAGGACCAGACCCTCATGGGCGGCAAGATCAGCCATGTCGAAGCGGTCGCCGATCTCGGCCCCCGGACGAAGGCCGCCTGATTTATGCCCGTTTTTCTTTACAAAGCCTTTCAGGCCGACGGCAAGACCGCCGAGGGCCAACTGGAGGCCAGCGGGCGACAGGAGGCCTTTCGGCAGATGGATGAGAAAGGGCTGCGGCCCATCACCCTGGCGGAGAAAACCGCCGCCGCCGCGGAGAAGAACGGCGCCGCGACGCTCCCGGCTGCGAAGAGCGGTTTCAGTTTTGGGTCCAAAAAGGTGACGCCGCGGATGCTGGAGAATTTCACCCGTCTGCTCTCCAGCCTCCTGGCGGCGGGTGTGCCGTTGAGCCGCGCGCTGATCATTCTGGGCAAGGAGGCGTCCAATCCGGTCGCCGCCTCCAAGTGGAAGGCGATTTATGACTCGGTGGTCGATGGCATCACTCTGGCCGATTCCATGGCGACGATGCCGGAGACCTTTCCCCGCGTTTATGTGGCGATGGTGGCGGCGGGGGAGACGGGCGGGTTCCTGGACCTGGTGCTGGCGCAAATCGCCGATTTCCAACTGCGGGAACGGGACCTGCGCGGCAAGGTTACGGCGGCCATGCTTTACCCGGTCATCCTTCTGGTGCTGGCCATTGCCGTGATGATCGTCCTGATGACATTTTTCATCCCGCGCTTCCAAAAGATGTTCGAGACCTTTGGCGGGCAGCTGCCGCTTTTGACGCGCATGATCATCGGAGTCAGCCACTGGATTCGATCCTACGGGATTTTCGTGGCCGTCGGCCTTGGCGTGGCGGCGTTCATGGTGCGCAATTGGATCGCCTCCGAGCATGGCCGTCGCAAATGGGAAGGATTCATCATTCGGGTGCCGGTGCTGGGGCCGCTGTTGAGCCAATTCGCCATGGCCCGCTTCTGCCGGATGCTGGGGACCTTGCTCAACGCGGGCGTGCCTTTGGTGCAGGCGCTCAACGTCGCCCGCCGCTCCATCGGCAACCAGATCCTCGTGGATGCCGTCTCCAATTCCATCGAGCGCGTCAAGGAAGGCGCGCAATTGGGCGCCAGCCTGGCCGATTGCCGCTCTCTTTTCCCAGGCTCCGTCCTGGAGATGATTTCCGTCGGCGAAGAAAGCGGCAAGCTGGACCAGGAATTGATCCGCATCGCCGCGGTGACCGAAGGGGACCTGGACAGGAATTTGAAAACGGCGGTGGCCTTTTTGGAACCGGCGATGCTCTTTTTCATCGCCGCGTTCATTGGAACGATTTTCATCGGAATGCTTCTCCCGATTTTCACCATGCAGGAATACATCAAATAGACTGAAAGGACGCTATAATGAGAATAAATCATCCCAAAACAACCCGCCCGGCGCGCCGGCCCCAAGGCGCATTCACCCTGGTGGAATTACTCCTGGTCTTGACAATTCTGGCCATTCTGGCCGGCATCGTGCTGCCCCGGATGACCGGCAGCACCGAACGCGCCCGCGTGACGGCCGCGGTGACCCAGATTTCAACCCTGGGCACGGCCTTGGGCGCCTATGAAGTCGATAATGGCAACTACCCCCACGGCCGCGATGGTTTGCAGGCATTGATGGTTAAGCCGCGCGACGCTCTCAACTGGCATGGGCCGTACATGGAGAAGGATATCCCGGCGGATCCTTGGGGCAAACCGTACGTCTATGAATGCCCGGGCCACCACAATCCCTCCGGTTACGATCTTTACGCGACCGGCCCCGACGGCACTATTTATGGCAACTGGACGGCAAGAACACGGTAAGGCCCGCGCCTTTACCCTGGTCGAATTGATCCTCGTGATGACGATTATGCTGATCATGATGGGCATCGTGCTCCCGTCCTTCAAGGGCTTCTTCCGGGCGGACACCGTGGAGAACGAGGCGCGCCGGTTTGTGTCATTGACACGCTACGCCCAGAGCCGCGCCATTGTCGAGGGGCTGCCGGTCGAACTTTGGATGAACCCGCGCGAGGGTTCCTACGGCATGCGGGCGCTCTCCGGCTACGCGGAAACGGAAGCCAATCCGCGCACATTCACCCTGGACTCCACCTTGCAACTGGCCTACTCCACGCCCCCCTCCGTCCTGGTGCGCTCCAATTACTGGACGCAGGCAAGCGGGATGTCGGGCACGGTGGCCAGAATCCGGTTCCAGCCCGACGGCTTTATCAGCGACACCAGCCCGGCGAACATTTATTTGCGACACGGCGCCGAGAGCCAGATTTGGATCGCGGAAACAGCGACGCACACACGATATGCCATACAACCCGGCCAACCCAACCGCCGCTAAACGCGCCCGCTCCGCCTTTACGCTGATCGAGGTGCTGGTGGCGATGATGTTTTTGGTCATCCTCATCCCGGTGGCCGTCCAGGGCTTGCACGTGGCGAGCATGGCTGGCGAAGTCGCCCAGCGCAAAACGACCGCCGCCCGGATCGGAACCAAAGTCATCAACGAATTGAAGGTGACCGGCCAGTTGCAAAACTCCAGCCAGACCGGCGTGGTGCAGGAACGCGGCCTGACTTACAGATGGTCGGTCAGATGTTCCGCTTGGACCGAAGACACGCTGAGTCAATTGATGATGGCCACCCTGACGGTGACTTACGGAGTCCAGGGCAAGAGCTACGAGGTCCACTTGAGCACGCTGGTGCAGCCCAATCAGCTATGACACCGCGCCTGCCATCCCACTTTTCGCCCGCGTTTACACTGCTGGAAATGCTGCTGGCCATTTCGATCATGTCGATGATTCTGGTCGCCATTCACGGCGTCTTTTTCACCGCCCTTCATCTCCGCAACGCCACCATCGAAGCCGTCGAAGGCAGCCAGCCGGTGGAAGAAGCCTTGGGCATCATTCAGAATGACCTGGCCAACCTCGCCGCCTCGACCAACGGCGTCATCATCGGCCCGCTCCAAACCACTTCCACCAGCAACTCGCTCCCCAACCAGATCGGCCCGGACTTTTACACTTCCGGCGGCGAACTCGACGGCATGGTTCCCTGGGGTTGCATCCAGAAGGTCGATTATCTGTTGGCGGCGCCCACCAACGGCGTTCGCGGTCCGGGCCGGGACCTCATTCGCGCCATCACGCGCAATTTGCTGCCGATCAACCAACCGCCGCAGCCGGACGAACAGCACGCGATCCTGAGCGGCGTCCAAACCTTGACGTTCCTCTATTATGACGGCTCGCAGTGGGACCCTATTTGGGACACCACCCAGCAAACTAATTTGCCCCAGGCTGTCAAAGTGCAGATCCGCATGGCCTCCTACCCGGGCGCCGGCGCCGGCGCCCAGTTGGAACTGGTTGTCCCCGTGGACGTTCTGCTCAACACCAACCCCGTCGCCGCGATCCAATGAATCCCGCCGCCGCCAAATCCAATTCGTCCCGCGCTTCGGTGTTGATCATCGTGATATGGGTCGCCTTTGGGCTGGTGGCGATCACCCTCTATTTTGCCGACAACATGTCGATGCAATTGAAGGCGGCGGACAACCGGGTCGCGAGCGTCGAAGCCGATCAGGCCATCGAGGGCGCCGCCCTCTACGTGAGCAACATCCTGGCCAATCGGGCCAACATGATGACCATCCCCAGCCCGGGCAATTTCAGGGTTTCCGGCGTGAAGGTGGGCGACGCGACGTTCTGGCTCGTTGGCCGCGACACCAACGATCTGACAGCCTCCGCCAAGGGAGACCATCCGGTCTGGGGCCTGATTGACGAGGCTTCCAAGCTCAATCTCAACGGAGCCAACAGCAACTCCCTGCAGTGCCTGCCGCAGATGACAATGAACACGGCCGCCGCGATCTACGATTGGCAGACCAGCAGCAACAACCAGCCCAGCCCCGGCGGGGCCAAATCGGAAACCTACTCCACTTTGCAGCAGCCCTACCTTTGCAAAAACGGGCCTTACGAGACCATCGACGAATTGCGCATGGTCTATGGAATGAACATGGACCTGCTCTACGGCGAGGATGCCAACCTCAACGGCATCCTGGACCCGAACGAAAACGATGGCGCGACCTTGCCCCCCAACGACAACTCCGACGGCATTCTTGATCCAGGTGTTCTGGAATACGTCACGGTCTGGAGCCACGAACCTACCACGGGATCCAACGGTGTGGCTCGCATCGCTGTCACCAATGTCAGCGGCTTGGAGACTTTCCTTGAGACGAACAATCCCTCTCTGGTTTCCTATTTGGCGCCCTTCGGCGTCAACACCACGGGAGGGGGCGGCGGCGCGCGCACTGGCGCCACTGGCGCCACCGGCGCCACCGGCGCCACTGGCGGCGCGTCCACTCGTGGCGCGACGGCTGGCGCCACCACCGCGGCCGCCTCGGCCGCCTCGGCGCCCACCAGCGTGCTGGATTTTTACATCCGCAGCGGCATGTCCGAAAGCGATTTCCAGCAGATCGAGCCATACCTCATGAATCCCAACCTGACAGGTTTAATCAATGTCAACAATGCCACCGCCACCGCGCTGGCCTGCATCCCCGGCATCGGCCTGACCGAGGCCCCGCAGGTGCTGGCTTACCGGCAGTCCAATCCTCCGCAAACGCCCTCGGTCACCTGGCTCAAATCCGCGCTGCCCTCCACCGATACGACCACGATCGCGCAGATTGGCCCTTACATTACTCCCTACTCGTATCAGTTCACCGCCGACGTGGTCGCCGTCGGGCACCACAACCGGGGCTACCGGCGGGTGCGCTTTGTTTTTGATTGCAGCACCGGCACTCCGCTGATCGTCTTTCGCCAGGACCTGACCCATCTGGGATGGGCCTTGGGCAAGAAACTGCACGACCAGCTCCTGGCCAATAACTCAAAATGATGAACTTCTTCAAATCCAATCGCGCCCGCTCCGTCCTCGGCCTGAGCCTGGACGGCAACCGCCTGGAAGCCGTGGTCTTGCGCCGCTCCAACGGCTCCCTGCACGTCCGCCAGACCATTTCCGCCTCCCTGGCGCTCTCGCCTCTGACCGACGACCCGGAGCTGGTCGGGCGGGAAATCCGCAATCATCTCGACCAGGCCGGCGTGCGGGAGCGGCGTTGCGCCGTTTGCCTGCCCCTGGGCTGGTTGCTGACTTTGCAAACCAAGCTGCCCGAATTGCCCGAAGCCGAGCGCACCAGCTTCCTGGAACTGGAAGTGGAGCGGGGCATTCACGGCGGGTCCGAGGCTCTCCTGACGGTCCATTCCATCTTCCGTCCCAAGGACGGCGAAGCTTACGCGACAATGCTGGCCGTTCCGCGGAACAACCTCGGCACTCTTGAGCGGGTTCTGCGCGCCGCGAAACTCAAGCCGGTCACCTTCGGCCTGGGCATCGGCGCGCTCCAGCCCGCCGCGCGGGACCAGGCGCGCGTGCTGGCCCTGGCTGTGCGCAGCAATAGCATTGATCTTCAAGTCAGCGGCGGGGGCGGCATTGTCGCTGTGCGTTCCCTCGACGAGGCTACCGATGCCCAGGGCGGGCAGAAGCGGATTTCAGCCGAGTTGACCGCGCGCGAGCTGCGCATCACGCTGGGCCAGTTGCCCGGCGGCCTGGCGGACGGCCCCGGCAAGGTGCGCGTCTTCGGACAGGGGGAAATGTGCCGCCAATTTGTCCATGATCTTTCGCCGCGGCTTGAGGCGATGGGCTTGACGGTGGAAGCGGTGGAACAGGCGCCCGGCGGGCCTTTCGAGCCTGGCCTGCCGCCTGACCTGGCGGCTTCTCCCGCGCTGGCCGTTGGCGCCGCCTGGGTGCGTGGCGTCGAATCGAACCTTGAATTCCTTCCCCCGCGCGTCCGCCCCTGGCAGCAATTGATCCACAGCCGCATGTCCGCCCGCAAGCTGGCTTGGGCGGGCGGGGCGGCCGCCACCGTCGTGTTGGGCGTTGTGCTCGCCTTCGGCGTGCAGCAATGGCAAATCCACGACCTCCAATCCAAATGGGACAAAATGGCGCCGGTGGTCAAGGAGCTCAACGATGATCAGGACCTGATTGTCAAGTACCGGCCCTGGTACGACCGATCCTTCCGCAATCTGCGCATCCTGGCGCGGTTGTGGGAGGCATTTCCAGAGGATTCATCGGTATGCGCCAAATCGGTGGAGATTCGCGACATGACCAACATTGTCTGCTCCGGCGTTGCGAGCGACAACGCGGCGTTTGAGAAGCTGCACAACAGGCTTTGCGACTACACCAATGAGATCGCCAACGTGCATGCCGAGAAGCACGGCGCCCAAACCGGGCAAAGCGGACAAAGAACAACGGTGCAATTCGGCGTGAATTACCAGTGGGCGGAAGGAGTTGCCAATGGAAACTAAAAACCGCGAGAAGCTTCTGCTCATCGCCGCATTGACGTGCGGCGGCCTTTGGCTGCTGAATCTGCTGGTCGTTTCGCCCCTGTCCAACGCCTGGGACAACCGCACCAAGCGCATCGCCACTCTCCGCAAGGAAATTTCCGATGGCACGATGCTCCTGCGGCGCCAGGAAACGGTGCGCGGCCAGTGGATGCAAATGGAGACCAACGCCTTGTCCGGCAACCCCACCGTGGCCGAACGCCAATTCGTCACCGCCTTTGACCGCTGGGTGGCTTCCAGCGGCGTGACCGAAGGCTCCTTCCGGCCGCAGGTGCGCGAGGCCGATGAGGGTTATTCCACCATCGAATGCCGGGCGGATGTCGCCGGCACTTCGGACACGATCTCGCACTTCCTTTATGATATGGCAAAAGACCCTATCGGGGTTAAGCTGGATTCATGCGAGCTTACCGCAAAGGACGAAACCGGCCGCCAATGGACGCTCGGCATGGACCTGAGCGGTTTGATTCTGCCCGCCTCCAATCAATGAAACCTCTGCCATCCATATTCATCGCGCTGTTGCTGGCGGCTTCCGGCCCCGCGGCCCCGGCCCAGGAAACCAATCCCGCGGCGCGCCTGGACTATAACGCGTTCAAGATCATCGCCGAGAAAAATATCTTTGACCCAACCCGGAGAGGCAGGAGGATCCCAGGCCCCAACGTCCGGCAGCGCGTGGTGGAGCACTTGACCTTTTCAGGGGTCGGCGACGATTACGGGAAGACGACGGCGTTTTTCGCGGGCGACGGCGTTCCGAACGTGGATTTCAAGACGGGAGATTCCGTGAAGGGGCTCAAAATCGCCCAAATCAACCTGGACGGCGTCCAGTTGACTGACGGAACCAACACTTACGTCCTGGATCTCGATAATCGAAGAAGTCTAAGCCGCACGGATGGCGGACCGTGGTCCGTGGTATCCGAACAATTCGCCGCCAACCCGGCCCGTGGCCTCACCAGGAGGAGCAGTTCCGGTGAAACCCCGACGTCCGACGCAGTATCCGCCGCCCCGTCCGGTGGCGCCAGCAGCGACATAATTGAAAGACTCAAGAAACGCAAATTGGAGGAACAATGAAAACGAAGCACCTTGTCACTATTCTAATCGCCACCTTTGCCGCCGGATGGCTCGCATCCGCGGCGGATGACACCACCAACACTCCCGTTGAGATCGCGCCCCCGGACGCGGTCGCCGCGCCCGACGCCGCCGCCCCGCCGGATGCCCCGCCCGACGCCGCCAACGCGCCTGACGTTGCGCCGGACGCCGCCAACGCGCCCGCGCCGGGCGAACCCGCGTACGCGGCTCCCGCGAACGCCCGCGCCAACGCGCGGGATCGAAGGGCGCCCCGGACCGCGGCGATCGCGGAAGTTGAGGCGTCTGCCCTTCTGGACACGAACATGCCGGCCGGACCGACGCCCACCAACGGTCTTGTGCTCAACTTTCACGAAGCGCCCTTGAACGCCGTGCTCAACTATCTGAGCGCCAAGGCGGGATTGATCATCATGACGGACGCCGATTTGCGGGGCAAAGTCAGCGTCGTGTCCAGGCAACCGATAGCCACCAACGAGATAGTGGATTTGCTCAGCGAACAACTGGCCAAGAACCACTTCGCCGTCAGCCTCAGCGGCCGCACTCTGACCATCATGGATGCCAGCGGCGCCAAGAGCAGTTCCCAGACTCCCGTCGTTGTCGAGAGAAACGGATTTGCGAACATTCCGGCCAACGACATCATTGTCACCGAAATCCTCCCGGTCCACACCTTGCAGCCGGCGCAACTGGTCAGAGACCTTGACCAGCTCATCCCGCAGGGCGCCACCGTCACCGCCAACGACGCGGGCAACGCCATCATCATGACCGCCGCGCAAAAAGACGTTCGCCGCATCGCTGAAATCATCTCCGCGCTTGACAGTTCCGCCATTTCCGACGTCGAGGTCTTCCCCCTCGCCTATGCCGATTCCAAATCGGTTGCCTCTGAATTGAAGGAAATTTTTCAAAGCGCCGATTCCGACATCACCCGGGCCAACACGCGAAATACAATCGGCGCCGGCGGGGGCCGGGGGGGTGGCTTCAACCCCATGGCCATGATGATGGGCGGCGGCGGGGGCGGCGGCAACAGCAGCACCACGCAAAACGCGCAGACCCACACGGTCTTTACCTCCGACGATCAGTTGAATGCCATTGTGGCCAGCGCGCCGCCCGACTACATGGCCACCGTCAGCAATGTGATCGTTCAACTGGACCAACCGAGCCAGGACATCACCCAAATCCGTGTCTTCCGTCTGAAACACGCCGACCCGACGGAGATCGCCAACGAACTGGCCAGCCTGTTTCCCTCGAGCACCTCATCGGACCAGGGCAATCGGACGGCGGGTTTTCGGTTTAACCCGTTTGGGGGAGGGGGCGGCGGACAAGCCGCATCCACCCAGAGCACGCGCATGAAACGGCAATCCACCGTGCTGGCCGTGGCCGACGCCCGCACCGAATCGGTCGTGGTGACAGCGTCGCAAGATATGATGGAGGAAATTACAGGGATGATCGAGAAGTTGGACGAGGGCACCAAGGGCAATCAGCATGTGTATGCCTTTAGCCTTGACAACGCGGACCCCAACAGCGTGCAGTTGACAATGTCCACCCTTTTTGGCGGCAGCACGAGCAAATCATCGACCACGACGACCACGGCCTTAAGCGCCCGCGAGACGGCCAATGCCAACAGCCAATCGTCCACCACCTCCAGCTCCAGCAGCAGTTTCGGCTCCAGCAGTTCAGGGAGCGGGGGCACAACCGGCCTTCGTTGATTTTGACAATTTGTTCAACCCAATGAAATATATGTCCATCCAAACTATGAAACTTCGGGCCGGCCGCTGGGCGGCAGTATGGCTCTGTTGCCTGACTCTCCCGCTTCTGGCCCAAAACCGTGGCGGTGGCGGCGGCGGCGGCGGCGGCGGCGGCGGCGGCTTCGGCGGTGGCACCGGCGGCGGCGGAGCCGGGCGAAGCGCTGCCAGCACGACCGGCACTTCAACCATTGAGCGGCCGGGCAACGGGCAGGAAGGCACGGCCAACTTTTATGTCGATCAGGATTCGAAGATGGTGTATGTCATCACCGATGAAGCAACCGCCGCTGACGTGAGCAACGTGGTGACCCATCTCAACCGCCCCAAGCCGCAGGTGTTGATCAAGGTCGTTTTCCTTGAAGTCACCTATAACAAAGGCGTGGATGTCGGCGTCGAAGGCGGCGTCACCAAGAGAATCAACGCCTCCACCACGAACACCGCCCAGAGCGCCTTTGGCTTGCTCCAGCAGGGCATCACACCCAATTCCGCCGGCGTCAACACCCTCCCCGGCCAGGGCCTCTACACCATCGCCGGCAACGATTTCACCGCCACCTTGCGCGCCATCGCCGAGGTCGGCAAAGTCGAAGTCCTCTCCCGCCCAACCATCCTGGCCCGCGACAACCAGCAAGCCACCATAACCATCGGCCAGGAGGTGCCCCTCATCACCGGCGTGACTTACGACACTTTTGGCAACGAGCACAACGCCATCAGCTACACCAGTGTAGGCATCATCCTCCAGGTCACCCCCTTCATCAACCGCGACGACTCCGTCGAAATGATCCTGTACCCGCAAATCTCGCAGGTCGATGCCAGCCATTCCCAGGCCATCGCTTACACCACCAACGGCCAATCCATCACCGCCCCGTACATTGACATCCGCTCCGCCAACACCGTTGTCGTCACTCCCAACGGTCAGACGGTCGTCATCGGCGGGATGATGCAAAACAACCGAACGAGCACGGACAGCAAGATTCCCATTTTGGGAGACATTCCCGGGCTGGGAGTGTTGTTCCATCACAAGCTGACCTCCGACTCCAAGACGGAGCTGATCATCATGCTCACGCCATATGTGATTCGAACGCCCGGCGACCTGGCGCGGATGAGCGCCGACGAACGGGGCCGCGAGGAAATGGCGCCCAAGGCCTTCACCCAAAAGGAATACAACCAGTACTTGGAAACTGGACAAAGCAACTCGCCGCCCGTGGCGGTCCCTGTCGGGACGCCGCGCGCGCGCTAAGAAAGGTTGACGCATGATGACTCGCCGAGATTGGGCGGTTTACGGTGTGCTGGCGGCCGTGTGGGCCGCGCTGATAGGCTGGCAGACGGCCGAGCACGCGCGCGTGCGCAAGGAGTTGCTTCATAGCGTCAGCGACCGGGGCCGCTACGAATCATCGGCGTGCGGCAAGCTCATGACCTCGCTGGGATTTTTCGGCAGCGGTGTCGTCGGCAGAGAACGGCTCGAAGCCGGCCTCAACGCGCTGGTCAGCACCAACGATCTCCTCTCCGTCGAGCTGCTCAACAACTCCGACGAAATCGTCGCCTCCGTCGGACTGTCCATCACGAACCTGCCGTCGCGCGATGAGTTTGAGGGCGGTGTTTATTGGAGCGGCGACACGGCGATATTGAAATATCCGATTGACTTGGGAACCAACATGGCCCCCGAATTGGTGATCCCGTCGAGCGAGTTCCGCGCCATGCGCACCAATCGCATGGCCGCCACGAATTTCTCCGAAGGCCAGCCGCCCCCGTTCGGCGAACGGCCTCCCCGCGGCCCGAACCAGAGCAATGATCGTCCTTTCTGGGGCCCGGAAGGCCCGCCGCCATACACCAACCGGCCCCCCCGCCCCCCGAACCTGAGCACCGAGCGTCCATACTGGATGACGGAGGAACACTACAAAGACCTCATCAACAACAGGAGCGCCCACACCTTTGTCGTCGTCTTGTCCGCCCAGCCTGTTCTTCGGGCGCTGAACGATGATTTGTGGATGCGCGTGATCATTGGCATCATGGGCACCGCCGCCGTGGCCGGCTTCGGGATGGCCTGGCACAGCCTGGTCGGAACCTCCGAGCTGCAACTGCGCCTGGTCCGCGCCAGCGAGCAGAACCTGCACCTCAAGGAAATGAACCTCGCCGCCGCCGGCCTGGCCCATGAAACCCGCAACCCGCTCAACATCATCCGCGGCCTGGCCCAGATCATCTCCAAACACGAGGGCGCCCCGCCGGAAATCCGCGAAAAGACGCTCGATATCATCAACGAAACCGACCGCGTCACCGCGCAACTTAACGAATTCATCAACTACTCCCGCCCCCGGGAAGTTCGCCGGGCCGCCGTCAACCTCAATGCGGTTGCCACCGAAGTGGCGCGCGCCCTCAATTACGACATTGACGAAAAGAAAATCCAACTCGAAGTCCTGGTCGAATCCGTCATCATCGAGGCCGACGAACAACTCCTGCGCCAGGCTTTGTTCAACCTCGTCCTCAACGCCGTCCAAGCTGTGCCCGCAAAGGGCGTCATCCGAATTCGCGCCAGCCGGCGGAACAATGAGGAGGCCTTCATCGAAATCTCCGACAACGGTCCCGGCGTCTCCCCCGATCAGCGCGACGAGATATTCAAGCCCTACTTCACCACCCACGCCGAAGGCACGGGCTTGGGCCTGGCAGTCGTCCAGCAAATCGTCCTGGCGCACGGCTGGGAGATCGAGTGCCTGGCCAACCAGCCGGCGGGCGCGCTCTTTCGCATTTCGCATGTCAAGCTCAAGAAGGAGTGAGGCAGATGCCCGGCCAACCGCCCAGCCGCCCGTCCGCCCCGCGCCTGCTCATTGTCGATGATGACGCCGGCCAGCGGAGCCTGCTGGATTCCTTTCTCAGCAGCCAGGGCTTCGAGACCATTCCCGTTTCGTCCGGCGAACGCGCCTTGGAGGTTCTGCGCCAGCAGGAGATCAACATGATGATTTCCGACGTTCGCATGCCCGGCCTCACCGGGCTGGAAACCCTGCGTCTGGCCCGCCAGGAACATGGTTCCTTTCCCATTCTTCTTGTCACCGCCTACGCGGACGTCCGCGACGCCGTGGGCGCCATGCGCGACGGCGCCGTCAATTATCTCTCCAAGCCGATTGACCTGGACGAATTGCTCGCCTCCGTGCGCCAGGCGACGGGTCTTTCCCAGCGCGCCCCGCTCAAATTTGACGCGGACAAACAATTGCCGGCCCACATCGTCGCCGCCAGCCCGCTCATGCAGGCCCTCTTTCGCGACGCCTCACTGGTCGCCGCCTCCGAAAGCCGCGTGCTCATCACCGGGGAAAGCGGCGTGGGCAAGGAAGTCGTCGCCGATGTCATCCACACTTGGAGCCCGCGGGCGGCGGGAAACTTTGTCAAAGTCAACTGCGCCGCCATTCCCGAAACGTTGCTGGAAAGCGAACTTTTTGGCCACGAGAAGGGCGCGTTCACGGGCGCAGTCGCCCAGCGCATCGGCCGGTTTCAGATGGCCGATGGCGGCACGATTTTCCTGGATGAAATCGCCGACATGGCTCAACAGCTCCAGGCCAAACTCTTGCGCGTGGCGCAGGACGGCCGGTTCCAGAGGATCGGCTCGAACACCGAAATCCACGTCAACGCCCGCATCCTCGCCGCGACCAACCGCAACCTGGAGGAGGAAGTCAAAGCGGGGCGGTTCCGGGAGGACTTGTTTTACCGCTTGAACGTGGTGGAACTCACCGTGCCGCCGCTGCGCGAAAGGCGCGAGGACATCCTGCCGCTGGCCAATAAGTTTCTGGAGAAGTTCTCCCAGGGGCGCGCGCGGCTCTCCGCTTCAGTGGCCGCCTGCCTGGAGGGTTACTCCTGGCCGGGCAACGTTCGCGAACTGGCCAACGCCATGGAGCGCGCCGCCTTGTTGTGCCGGGGCGAACTGATCGTGCCCGAACATTTGCCCGCCCGCATCCATTCGGGCGTCCAGTCCGCAGCCCCCCTGGAACCGGGCGACGCCGGCAAATTGGAGGAAGTCGAATCGCAAGCCGTGCTCCAGGCCTTGCGCAAAAACAATTTCAACCGCACTGCCACGGCCAAGGCCCTGGGCATCAGCCGGCGCGCGCTCATCTACAAGCTTCAGCGCCTCCGCGACGCCGGCCAGAACGTCGATGGTCCCGTGTAACCGTCCCGATAACCAGTCAACTGCCGCCATGAACATTATGTCAAAACATTGTATTTGTTTGCTGCTCGGATTGAGCGTCTTCACGCTCGCAACGGCCCCATTGCGGGCCGCGGATCAACCCTCACAAGACAACTCTCCGGTGCCGCCGCAAGGCTTCGACCGGGCCCGCGAGGGAATCGAGCAGGGCAAGGTTGAAAGGGTGGGCTATGATGGCACAGCCGTCGCGGTAGGTTTAAAGCGCTGGATGGAGGTCTATACTCCGCCCGGCTATTCCAAAGACAAAAAGTATCCCGTGCTCTATCTAATCCACGGCGCCGGCCAGAATGAACGCGCGTGGACTCAAAGTGGCCGGGCCAACGTGATCCTCGACAATCTCCTTGCCGACAAGATGATCGTTCCCATGATCGTCGTCTTTCCCAACGGCAATGCGACGACCAACGCGGAGGAAGCTCGCGGCGCCCTTGGTGCTCCCGGCGGAACTAACGGCACCGGTGGCGCTCCGGGCGGACCCGGTTCGGCTCCTCCCCGCGGCGGAATGCCCGGCGGGCGTGGCGGCTTTGGCGCTGGCACGGGAAAGAACTTCGAGAATGACCTGCTCAAGGACATCATCCCGTATATCGAGTCGAACTATTCCGTGCAGGCCGACGCCCAACACCGCGCTCTGGCCGGCCTCTCCTTGGGCGGCATGCAAACCCGATCAATCGCCCCGGCCAACGCCGACAAGTTCTGCTATGTCGGCGTCTTCAGCGGCGGCAACATCCGCCCGGAGAACATCACCGATATGGACGCCTTCAAGAAGCAAGTCAAACTGGTGTACATGAGTTTCGGCAGCAAGGAAAGCTCCGCCCCCCGTGGCGGCGGCACCGCCCCCAGCGGCCCCGAGGGCATCAAGCTCGCCGCCGACGCGCTGACCCAGGCAGGCGTCAAAGCCGTCTATTACGTCTCCCCGAACTCGGCGCATGATTTTACGAGCTGGAAACGGAGTCTGTATTTCTTTAGCCAGCAGCTATTCCGGGATTAGTTAATAATGCCGCGCATTGACATCCAAGACTGAGCCAAGACGTTCATGAAAGCGACCGTAGTAGCCTTCTCACTCTTGGCTGTTCTGAAGGCCCTGGCCCAGACAAACCAGCCGCCGGCGGAAGATTTCAAGCCCGCGGCGACCAACCAGCGCGACAAAGACTATCCGCAAGTCAACTCTGAAGGCCGCGTGCGGGCGCGCATCGCCGCGCCTCAAGCCCAGAGCGTTCAGCTCGAGATCAACGGCAAAAGGTTTCCGATGACCAAGGACGCCAACGGCGTTTGGACCGGCGATTCGACGCCTTTTGACCAAGGCAATCACTACTATGGGCTTGTCATTGATGGCGCGCAGGTGCCGGACCCCGGCAGCACGTTCATTTTCGGTTCGGGCAGTTGGCGCAACGACATCGAGATTCCCGCCTATGACCAGGACTTTTACGCGCTCAAAAATGTGCCTCACGGCGAATTGCGAGAGGTGCTCTATTTCGGCAAAACCAGCAGCACCAATCGCCACTGCTTCGTTTATACGCCGCCGGATTACGACAAAAATTCCAACAAACGTTACCCGGTGCTCTACTTGCAACACGGCTACAGCGAAGGTGAAAGCGGTTGGGGCGCCCAGGGACACGCTGGATTGATCGTGGACAATCTCATTGCCGAAGGGAAAGCCAAACCGTTCATCATCGTGATGGAAAACGGCGGAATCAGCGGCGGCCCCGGCGGTCGTGGCGCGCCTCCCGCCGGCGCTCCCCCGCGCGGCGGCGGACGCGGCATGTTTAACTTCAGCGCTTTCGAGCAGGCGCTTATCGGGGACGTGATTCCTTTCGTTGATTCCAATTTCCGCACGATTGCGGATCAGCCGCATCGCGCGATGGCCGGCCTCTCGATGGGCGGCATGCAAACCCGGCAAATCACCCTGGCCCATCTCGACACATTCTCCGCCATCGGCCTCTTCAGCGGCGGCGTCATCTCCACGAATGATGTGAACAACACGCCCGGCTTCAGGGAGAAGGTCAAAGTCCTGTTCATAAGCTGCGGCAGCGAAGAGAGACCCGAAGGCATCCAGGCCAACAACCAGGCACTGAACGCGATCGGAATCGCGAACACCGTCTATGTGTCGCCGAACACCGCGCACGAGTGGCAGACCTGGCGGCGGAGCCTGCATGAATTCGCGCCCCTGCTGTTCCAAGAGTAACCGCCGGGCAACCATAAACACTGAAGAAAAACCATCATGAAAACCGCAATTGCAGCTTCTCTTTTTGTTTCCATGCTGTCGGCTTTCCCGGCCATGGCCCAGACAAACCAGCCGCCGGTGGAGGATTTCAAACCCTCGGCCCTGAACCAGCCCGGCCAGCAGTATCCGCAGGTCAACTCCGAAGGCCGCGCTCGATTTCGCTTTGTTGCCCCGCAGGCTCAGCATGTTGCCGTGAACATAGGCAGAACCCAACTGGCCAAGGACGAGAACGGCGCCTGGGTTGGCACGTCGCAGCCATTGGATGAAGGCTTCCACTATTACCATCTCACGATTGATGGGGCGACGGTTAACGATGGCGGCACCTTGTGCTTCTACGGCTCTTCTCGTTTGGAAAGCGGCATTGAAATCCCAGCCAAGGATCAGGACTTCTATGCCATGAAGGATGTCCCTCACGGCCACATGGTTCAAGATCGCTACTACTCCAAGATCGCCAACGCCTGGCGTCGCATCTTCGTCTATACGCCGCCGAACTACGATAAGAACGCCGCGGCCCGCTACGGCGTGCTTTATCTGCAGCACGGCGGTGGCGAGGACGAAACCGGTTGGCCCGTTCAGGGGAAGGCCGACGTGATCCTGGATAACCTGATCGCCGAGGGCAAGGCCAAGCCCTTCATCATCGTCATGGAGAGCAGCAGCGTCGGCGGGGGCGGCGCCCGCGGGGGCGCACGGGGCGCGGGCCGCGGCGGCGTGGCCAACATTGACTTCACCGCCGGCTTCGGGCGGGTCCTGACCGAGGAGTTGATCCCCTTCATCGATGCCAACTACCGCACCTTGGCCGATCAGGCCCATCGCGGCATGGCAGGTCTTTCCATGGGTGGCATGGCGACCAGGCAGATCACTCTGGCTAATCTCGACAAGTTCTCGCACATCGGCATCTTCAGCGGCGGCAGCATCTCCCTGGAGGATGTGGACAAGGCGCCCGGTTTCAAGGAGAAGGTCAAGGTGGTATTCGTCGGCTATGGCAGCCGCGAAATCGGGAACCGCGTCGGCGGCGGGGTCGGTGGCGATCCGAAGGTCAACACTGAAGCGTTGAAACAAGCAGGCATCAACACTGTCTTCTACGTCTCACCCAACACGGCTCACGAGTGGCTGACATGGCGGCGCAGTCTGCACGAGTTCGCCCCGCTGCTGTTCCAGGATTGATCGGGACCATGCATTTATTCGATTGAGAAAACACTGATTATGAAGAAGCAATTAGTACTAAACCTCCTGGCGGGTGCTGTTCTAGGCGCAACCATAGTCTGCTGGCTGGAGGCTCAGCCTGCCGTACCGGCGGCGGCTTTGTCCTCGGATGCGACTGAAACCAAGGAACAGCGCGATGCCCGCATGAAATGGTGGCGCGATGCCCGCTTCGGCATGTTCATCCACTGGGGCATTTATTCCGTCCCTGCCGGCGTTTACCAGGGCCGGAATATCGGCGGTTTGGGCGAGTGGATACAGAACACGGCCAGAATCCCCTCCGCCGATTACCGCAAATTCGCCGGCCAGTTCAACCCCGCTCATTTCAACGCCGACGAATTCATCAAGATCGCCAAGGACGCCGGCATGAAATACATCGTCATCACTTCCAAGCACCACGACGGCTTCGCCATGTTCAAAACCGACGATCCCTTCAACATCGTGGACGCCACGCCCTTCAAACGCGACGTCATCAAAGAACTCTCCGAAGCCGCCCGCAGACAAGGCATTCATTTCGGCGTCTATTATTCTCAAGAACAGGACTGGAATCATCCCGGCGGTGATGTCCAGGGGCGTGGACGTTGGGATACGAACATGGATGGCTCCTATGACGAATATCTTCAGAAAATTGCCATTCCACAAGTCAAGGAGTTGATGACCAGCATCCACCCGGAAGTCATTTGGTGGGACACGCCCGGTCGCATCATGACTGCCGAACGAGCCAAGCCGCTGCATGACCTTCTGGCTCTGGACCCCGGCATCATCAGTAACAACCGTTTAGGCGGCGGCTTCCGCGGCGACACTGAAACTCCCGAGGGTTTCATTCCCGCCACCGGCTACCCCGGCGGACGCGATTGGGAGACGTGCATGACCATCAACGACACTTGGGGCTACAAGTCCACTGACACGAGGTTCAAATCCACCGAAACGCTTCTGCGCAACCTCATCGACATTGCCAGCAAGGGCGGCAACTACCTCCTGAATGTCGGCCCTACCGCCGAGGGCCTGATTCCCCAACCGGAAATTGACCGCCTGCTCGAAATGGGAAAATGGCTCAAAGTCAATGGCGAGGCCCTCTATGCCACCGGCCCCAATCCCTTCCCGCGAATTGCGCCCGCGGCTCCAAACGCGGGCCGCGGTGCGGCCATTCCGTGGGACTGGCGTGCGACGACCAAACTCGCTGCCGACGGCTCGGGCAAGATCTACCTCCACATTTTCCAATGGCCGGCGGATGGCAAGTTCTCTCTCACCTCCACCTACAAGGCCCAACTCGTCAAGGCCTGCCTGTTGGCGGATCCCAAGACGACGGTTGACGGCAAGGTCACGACCGAAGGCGACCAGACCACCTTCGCGCTCAGCCTGCCTACGCAGGCGCCGGACCCCATCGCGTCCGTGGTATGCCTGGATGTCAAACCATAGAATTGCCATGCCCGCCTTCCCCCGCCACTCAACAAATTACGGCTGTTTTGTCGCGGCCCAGCCGCCGCCCAGCGCCTTGTAGAGTTGCACGTTCGCCAGCAATTGATTGAGCTGCGTCTGCGCCAGGGCGGTTTCGGCGGGGAAGAGTTGCTGTTGTTCTTGCAGCAGTTCGTAGTAGCTGGCTTGGCCGCCAAGGTATCGCTGATTGGCCACTTGCACCGCTTCACGGTAGGCCGCGACGGCCTTGGTTTGCTCGGCGCGTTCCAATGTCAGTTCCTCGCTGGCCGCCAGCGCGTCGGCCACCTCCCTGAAGGCATTCAAAACGGTGGATTGATATTGCAGCCGGGACTCTTCCCATTGGGCGCGGGCCTGGCGCAACTGGCCTTTGAGCCGTCCCCCCTGGAAGATCGGCCCCGTCAATCCACCGGCCGCCTCCCAGGCATTGGCGGCCCCGGAGGTCAGCATGGAAAGTTCCGGGCTGACCTGGCCGAAAAGCGCGGTCAGGTTCAGGCGCGGATAAAAATCGGCTTTGGACACGCCCACCAGCGCGTTGGCCGAGCGCATGAGCTGTTCGGCCTGTCGAATATCGGGCCGCCGTTGGAGCAGAGCGGAGGGCAGGCCCGGCGGAACATCCGGCAGCCGCTGGTCATCCAGCCCGGCCCGGCCGGGAGCCAGCGGACCGGGGGGTTGGCCCAGCAAGACCCGAAGTTGATTCTCCTGGACGGCAATCTGCCGGCGCAACTCAGGTATCGCACCCGCCGCCGCCGCGAGCAACGCCCGCGCCGAGGCGGTCTCCAATTTCGAGGCGACGCCGCCGCGCAGGCGGTCGCTGAAAATGTCCAAACTTCGCCCGAAGGAATTGGTGCTGGCCTGCGCTATGGAAAGCTCTTTATCCAGGGCGAGCAATTGATAGTAAGCTCCCGCCACGCTGGCGATCAGGCTGACGGTGACGTTGCGCCGGGCTTCCTCTGTCGCAAGGAACTGCGCCCGCGCCGATTCATTGAGGCGGCGGAGCCGGCCCCAAAGATCGATCTCCCAGGATACCGAGCCGGCGAACTCATACTCGGTCCCGGCCGGCCCGCCGCTGTAACTGGGGGTGCCCGCCACCACATTTCTGCCCCCGCCAACCCCCGCTTGATAGGACGCCTGGGGAAGAAGCGTCGAACGGCTCTCCGCCAGCACGGCCCGCGCCTCCTCGACTCGCGCCGCGGCCAGCCGTAAATCATAATTATTCGTCAGCGCCGTCCCAATCAATTCCCGCAACGCCGGGTCCTCGAACAACTCCGCCCACGGGGCGTCCCCCAGCGAGTTGGTCTGCCCGCCGTCGTCCCCGCGAAACGCCGCGGGCGGCTGGGCGTCGGGCTTTTTGAAGTCGGGTCCGACCGCGCAGCCGGAGACTATAAGCGCGCAAAGGAGGAAAGCGCTGGAGCGGCTCACGTTTTCCCGTCCTCCTCTTTTTTGCGGCGGTGCGAAAGGCGCTCGACGACGTAGAAATTAACGGGGATGATGAAGATGCCCAGCAACGTGGAGCCGAGCATCCCGCCAATGACGACCGTGCCGAGCGTCTCGCGCGAAATCCCGCCCGACCCCGTGGCGAACCAGAGCGGGATGCAGCCGAAGACAAAAGCGAAAGAGGTCATCAGAATGGGCCGCAAACGGATGCGGGCGCCGGTCAGGGCGGCCTCCGTGAGGGACTTGCCGCGTTCGACTTCCGTCTTGGCAAACTCCACAATGAGGATGGCGTTCTTGGCCGAAAGCCCGATGAGCATGATCAGGCCGATCTGGACATAAACATTGTTTTCAAAGCTGCGCGACCACAGCGCCAGAAACGCCCCCAGCACCGCGACGGGCGTGCTGATGAGGACGCTTATTGGCAGGGACCAGCTTTCATAGAGCGCCGCCAGGATGAGAAAGACAAAAATAAGTGACAGCCCGAAGATGGCGGCGCGGGGGACGCCTTGGGCGGCCTTCTGCTCCTGGAAGGACATGCCGAAATAGTCGTGCCCCATGCCCAGGGGCATCGTTTGGGCAAAGACCTCCTCCAAGGCCCGGGTGGCATCGTCGGAACTGTAGCCCTTGGCCGCGCCGCCGTTGATCTGCGCGCAGCGGTACTCGTTGTAGTGCATGACGAACTCCGGGCCGGTCCGATGTTTGACAGTCGCCAGCGCCGAGAGCGGCACGTTCTGGCCCTGGCGGTTGCGGACATAGAACAAGCTCAGGTTGTCCGTGCTGGAGCGGTAGCGGTCCTCGGCCTCGACGTACACCTGCCACTGGCGGCCGAAGCGGTTAAAATAGTTGACAAAATAACCGCCCAGGAATGTTTGCAGCGTCTGGTAAGCCTGGCCCAAATCCACCCCCTGTTTGAGCGCCTTGTCGCGGTCCACGTCGATCAACACCTGCGGCACGCTGGGCAGGTAGGAGGTGCTCAGGCCGGACAGTTCCTTCCGTTTCCCCGCCGCGTCCATGAATTTGGCCAGGTTGTCGGTCAGAAAGGCCGGGTCTTTGCCCAGCCGGTCCTCCAATATGAAGGTAAATCCCCCGGCGGTGCCCACTCCCGGAATGGCCGGGGGCGGGAAACAGACCGCCTTCGCCTCGGGAAGCGCGGCCAGTTCGCGGTTGATCCGCGCGCGGATCGCGCTGTATTGCTGCGCCGCGTCGGTGCGCTGGTTCCACGGCTGCAAGGTGACAAAAAACAAGGCGTTGTAGGTCGTTTGCGCCTGGCTCAGTAGGCTGAATCCCAGCACCGTCGAGTAATACTTGATGCCCGGAATCTCCTTCAGCGCGGCCTCCACCTTCTTGCAAAAGGCGTCCGTCCGCGGCAGCGACGCCGCGTTGGGCAGTTGGACGTTGATGTACATGTAGCCCTGGTCCTCCTCGGGCAGGAAGGAGGAGGGCAGTTTGTGCCCGGTCAAAAACGCCAGCACGACGACCCCGGCCAGGAGGGCCAGACTGAGCACGCTGCGCCGTATCAACACATCGCTCCAATGCACGTAACCGCGCGTGGCCCGGCCAAACTGGCGGTTGAACCACGAGTAAAACCAGGTCATCGGACCGCGCGATTCGGAGCGCGGTTTGAGGAGCAGCGCCGACAGCGCGGGGCTGAGAGACAGGGCGTTGAACGCGGAGAAGATCACCGAAATGGCGATGGTCAGCGCGAATTGCTGGTAAAGCCGCCCGGTGATCCCCGGAATGAACACCGTCGGCACAAACACCGCCGTCAATATCATCGCTATCGCCACCACCGGGCCGGCCACCTCGGACATCGCCTTGAGGGCCGCTTCCTTGGGCTTCAACCCTTCCTCAATGTGCCGCTCGACCGCCTCCACGACGATGATCGCGTCATCCACCACCAACCCGATGGACAGGACCAGGCCGAACAGGGAGAGGGTGTTGATGGAAAAACCAAAGACCGGAAAAAGGATGAAGGTGCCGATCAGGGACACCGGCACGGCCAGCATCGGGATGAGGGTGGCCCGCCAGCCTTGCAGGAAAATGTAAACGACAAGAATCACCAGGAGCATCGCCTCCCAAAGCGTTGTCAGGATTTCATCGATGCCCCGGCTGACGGCCAGCGTCGTATCCAGCGACACCGCGTAGTCCAGGTCGCGCGGAAATTGTGTTTTGAGCTGTGCCATCAGGTCCTTGACTCCCTTGGCCGCGTCCAGGGCGTTGGAGCCGGGCAGCTGGTAAATGGCCATGACGGCGGCGGGGCGTCCGTTAAGGCGGCCGGCGATGCTATAGACCTGCGCCCCCAGTTCGATGCGGGCGACGTCCTTGAGCCGCACAACCGAGCCATCCGGGTTTTCGCGAACGACGATGTTGCCGAACTGCTCGGCGGTGACCAAGCGGCCTTGGGCGATGGCCGTGTAAGTAAACTCCTGCGAGGCCCGCGAGGGCGGCCCGCCGATCTGCCCGACCGGGTTCACGGTGTTCTGGCTGCCGACCGCCGCGATGACGTCGCTGACTGTCAAATTGAGTTTTGCCAGTTGATCCGGCTTGACCCAAAAACGCATGGCGTACTGGCCGGCCCCAAAGACGTTGATGTTGGAGATGCCCTTGACCCGCGTGATCTGGTCCACCAGGTTGATGTACGCGTAATTGGCCAGAAACGTGGCGTCGTAGGTGCCATCGGGGGAGTAGAGGGCCACCAGCAACATCGGGGTCGTCGGGGATTTGAGGATCGTCACACCGTAATTCTGCACCGCGGCGGGCAATTGCGACGCCGCCTGGGCCTCGCGCAACTGCGCCAGCATCTGGTCGGTGTTGGGATCGGTTTTCACGTCGAAATTCACCACCATGCGCATGACACCGTTGTTGGCATTGATGGAATACATGTAATTCATGTCGTCCACCCCGCTCATTTGCTCCTCGATGGGCGTGGCGATGGACTGCTGCACCGTCTCGGCATCCGCGCCGACAAACGTGGTTTGAATGCGGATTTCCGGTGGAACTACGCTGGGAAACTGCGCTATCGGGAGCGTCGTCATCGAAACCAGGCCGATCAGCACCATGAGTATGGCGATGACCATCGCGACGATGGGGCGGTTGATGAAAAAGCGATACATGCTATTTTCCCGACGTGGTCATTCCCTGGTCGTTCGCGCCGCGCCTTTGGCCGCCTCTTCTGTTTTATACGGCTGCGCATCCACCACCGTCCCCTCCTTGACGCTCTGCGTGCCTTCGGCCACGACCCGGTCGTTGGCCTCAAGCCCGCCTTCGATCAGCCAGTCATTTCCCACCTGTTCCCCAACCCGCACCGGCCTGATATGGGCCTTGTTCTGCGCATCGACCGTGGCAACCTGGTAGGAACCCTGCAATTCCATCACCGCCCGTTGCGGCAGCAGGATGGCTCCCCGGCGCGTTTCAACCTTCGCCCGCACCAGCGCGTATTGGCCGGGGCGCAGGATGTAATCGGGGTTCGGGAACAGGGCCGCGACCTGAAGCGTGCCCGTATTGACATCAATCTGCCGGCTGGTGAAAAACCACTTCCCCGGATAGGGATACGTCGAGCCGTCGGAAAGGATCAGTTGCATTTCCATCTCCACCCGATACGCCGCCCTGGCCGCCACGTTGGTGAATTGGCGGCAAAACGCCAGATAGGATTGCTCGCTGATGCTGAAATAGGCCCGCATGGGATCAACGGTCGATACCGTCGTCAGCACCGCGCTGCCCGGCCCGACAAGGTCTCCGATTTGCGCCTGCGCGGTTCCCGCGATGCCGTCGATGGGTGAGGTGATCTTGCAGAACTCAAGGTTCAAGGTCGCGCTTTCCACCGCGGCCTTGTCGTACTGGATGGCCGCCTTGGCCGCGAGGTTGGCCTGGACCGCGTCGTCCAATTCCTCCTGGCTTACGGCTTGGTCGCGGGCCAGTGGCGTGAAACGTTTGACATCCAATTCCGTCTTGCCGTATTGGGCCTGGTCCTGCGCCAATTTGCCCAGCGCCTGATCCAGCGCCGCTTGAAAGGGCCGCGGGTCCACTTCAAAAAGCGGGTCCCCTTTCTTCACCGCGCCGCCCTCCACGTAGTTCTGCTTGATGAGGTATCCGCTCACTTGCGCGCGAATCTGCGCGTTGGGATAGCCATCCAGCGTGCCGATCCATTGCTGATAGATCGGCACGTCGCGGGGCGCGACGGTGAGAACCTGCACCTTGGGCGGCGGCGGCGGCGCGGCCGGCTTCTGATTGCAGGATACTCCCCAACAGCACAGGGCCGCTGCCGCCAAACAAACCATTCGGTTCCTCATACAGGGACGGATTTCATCAAGTCCAAACGCACATTCCTTTCCTAATAGCGCGTTGACTTGTATCACCCGGAGAGGAACCAAGCAAAGGCTTTTTGCTCCTCAAGAACGCCGACGGCCCCTTGGCGGCTCCTTCCCGCCCCCTGACCGCCTTCCTCCTTTGGAGGGCCCTGATAATGAATCCAGTGTCTCCTTCAATTTCAGCAACTCCCTCTCCACGGGCGTCCCCTGGGGTTTCTTCACAATGGCGTCGAAGCCGGATGCGTCCTCGGGCGTTTGGCGGGAATACAGCACCACCGGAGTCGAAGGGGAGCGCAGCTTGATGACGTGCGCCACTTCCGTTCCGGTCATGCCGGGAATGGCCAGGTCGGTGATGACCATGTCGTGCATGACCCCGTCAAAAACGGTCAGCGCTTCCTCGGCGTTCCCAACCGAATCAACAACATACCCGAAATTCTCGAGGAACCATTTTATCGGGAGACGCTGATTAACCGATGTGTCAACTAGTAGAATCGTTTTCAAGTCTTCATGGAATCGTTTCACGCAGTCATCTCGTAACTATAACCCCGGATTCCACCGCTTCCCACTCCCATTTCGGACTTCTTGGAGCAAAAACCGGCCATTTTCCACGGCCTCATCCCGCCCCGGCCCCCCTCAGCGGCGTCACCCGCGCCGCCCGCATGGACAGCGGCACGCCGCCCGTCCTGGCCGCGACGGCCACGATATGCTCCGGCGCGCCCAAGAGCGCGAACTTCCAATCTGCCGCCTGATCCGCGCATCCCTCCTCGAACGCCACGCCGATTGCCTGACGGTCCAGCCGGAATGAAAACTGGTCGAGGGGGAGGGCCAAACCCGTTCCCCGCGCCTTCAGGTAGCTTTCCTTGAGCGTCCAGAAGGCAAAAAAACCCCGCCTTTGCTCCGGCGCGGGCAGCACCCCAAGCGCCCGAACCTCCGCCCCGGAAAAAAACTTCTCCGCCAGATCGCCGATCTCCGTCTCGCGGTCGATCCGTTCCACATCGACCCCGATTAGCTCGTGAGCGATGCTCACCGCGCACACCACCAGGCCGTGTGTGTTCGCCAGATTGAAAAAAATCGGGGGCTTCACTCGCGGCTGGACGACGTGCGGCTTCCCGTTTTGGCCGGCCCCGAATCGCCACGCTCCCGGCGCCACCGATGCGTACTTGGACAGCACCGTCCGCGCCAAAGCCCGTGTGGCCACAAATTGCCGGCGGTCCCGCTCGAAGCGGAGGCGTTGGCCCCGCTCGGATTCCTCCGCCGTCATCAGCGCCGCCTGCGCTCTCCGCAATTCGGGGTCGTCTCTGGATTCATAAAAATAATACCAGAGGTCCACAATTCCCGCTTTGCCGCTGAGCGTTTCGGCGACGGAGAGCGGCGGCGCCGTCGTGTCTATGGGGTGAATGGGCAGCGGCATGGGATTTCCCTTCTAATCGCGGCGGCCGATTCGGCTCATCATGCGCTCATGGGACGTTCGCGGCATTGTCATGTCTCTTCTGGCCAGAGGGTTACATGTAAGCGCGGGCCGGCCCTCGTGGCCAGCAAAATCGCTCCCCGGGCAAGACTTAAGGCGGCCCCGCCGCCCGCGGCAGGCGCCGCTTGTCGGGTAATTCCCCTACACGCGAATGCTGTTTTTTCCGACTGTTCGATCTCCGGGAGCCCTGATTTAATGGCGCCAATAAGAGGACTCGCGGTGACGAGTCTGGCGGGGGAAGCTGCGGTTGCGACGGAGTGAAAGAAAGTGTGATGGCGAAACCCGCTTCCCGGTTCGAAATGCGGCATGGCAAAACATGAAGATTACGGTATCTAATTGAAAATTGCGCGTATGTTTAATACATCTTATACTTTTACTAACGACACCTTTTTACCTTGCGCTTTTTCAGATGCCGTGCGAAGTTCGCGGCGTGTAGGAAAAAAACCGATCCCGACATGAGCCAATTGCTTACAATTCTTGGGGTGCGAACTCCTATCAGGGATGCAGGCTTTGATGCCCCGGCCCGGCTGGATAGTGTCATCCCGGTTCTCTGGCCGCCCGAAACATCCTGGCAGGCGGCCATTCAGGCGCCAAAAACGCGGGGCCATGGAAACAGCCGCCGTCTGAAATACTGTGGATGTTTTATGCCGAAATGTCGCGTTATGACCAAGACGTACGGAAATGAGCCATCGGGTTCGATCGGTTGCGCTGAATCCGCAAGGTATTCTGGCGCAAGTTATTCCGTAGTGCTTGGCTCCTTTCAGAACATGCCTGGCATTGATCCTGCTATGCGCTTTCTGCGAGTTAGATTGGTGTCCCAATAATGTATGTCATTGGCCTAACACTGAATCCTTGAGCAGTTGATGCGGTTGATGCGAGTGGGTATATAGATAGGGACTTTGTAGCGGTTCGGTTGTCAGTTGTCGTTGTCAAATTATCTCGGTTTTTCGTGTGTCACTATGATTTCTGATTATATTAATCTTAAGCTGGTTAGGATGCGAGGGGCCGATCAATGGTCTTGGACTGCCCCCTCGCCCGCTGAATCATCGGATCGCCATGCTCCGGGCTTGGTGTTTGTCTTTGTGAAGTCCGGCCTTGGCCAATTCGTTTCCGGCGTCTCCAGGCTCCTTCTGTCACCCGGCGGAATTCTTGTCTTGAATCGTTCCGTCAGCGGCTCCTTCAGCGCTGTCAACGACGGGGAGGTGGTTTTCTGGTCCTTCTCCGCCGCCTTCGAGCATCTGGTTCCGTTGTTTGACGGATACCAGATTTGCAAGCTTCCCGCTATTATCGAGCGGTTCAGGAGTCCCAGGGTTTATGGCGCCTCTTCCCGTCTTGCCCGGGAATGCTATCAGCTCTTGGAGACTGTTCCCTCGCAGTTCAGCCTCGCTCATCGCGGTCAATTGCTTTGCGTCATCGCCGCGATTCTCTCCGAGGAGCTCAAATCCGTGGAAAGCCATCCAAGCGGCTTTGATCGCGTCGAGGGGCGAATGCTGCGCGTCTTTGAGCAATTATCCCCTTCCGACCTGATGTGTCTTTCCGTGAAACAAATGGCGGCCAAGCTCGGTTGCAGCCGGCGCCATCTGGGCCGTCTTTTCCACAAGCACTTCGGAACGTCGGTCAATGGCCTGCGAACGGAACTCCGCCTCTTGAAAGCCGTTTATCTGCTCCGCAATCCGGCGGCCAAAATCATCAACGTCGCCCATGAGAGCGGTTTCAATCATTTGGGGTTGTTTCATGCCACTTTCAAGCGCCGCTTCGGCTCCACTCCGTCCGAATGGCGCCGCCTGACTCCTCCGGGCGCCGGCTCAACGGTTCCAACGCCGCCCTCGGTGACCCTTCGGCTCCTGGACGACGTCAGTGACCCTGCTGTCGATGGATTCTCATCCGATCCGGGCGCGCATCGGATGATCGTCAGGCTGGCCCCGCCGCCGCGCAAACTTAAAACCGACGATTGCGCCTCAGCCAGGCGCGCTTCTTGACTGCCATGATCTCCGATCGAAAACGCGGCACTCAGACTGTGATGGCACTTTGCCAGTGCCTGGCGGTCACCGCGGTGTTCTGGCTTTGGTTCTTTCTGGGGCATTCCCGGCCTTATCCCGAGCCGGTCCTGCATCGTTATTTTATCTACAACGACTTTGTGCTGCTGGGCCTCATACTTAGTTCCCGCCTGTTCCACGCCGTGATCGGCCTCCAGGCCCCCACTTTTGAAGAAGCCACGCGGCGTTCCGTGGGGCAACTGCGCACCGTTCTGTTCTATTTCCTTCTTGCTGTCCTGGCCTCTGACGCATCGAGTATCTCCTGGTTGTTCCCGTTGAGTTTTGTTCCGTTGCTTTATGTCACTTTGTTCGCCACCAACAGATTCTTTCCTCCTTTCTTTGCCCGCCTCACGTTTGGCTCCGATTGGCGTCAAAGGGTGATTCTCATTGGTCCCAGAGCCAAGGCGCGCCAAGTCAAACGCTGGCTGGATCACAACTGCTATTTGGGCCTCACCGTCTCAGGTTTGCTGACGGACGAGGCTGAGGACGGGGACGACGACTCGCTTCCCATCCTGGGCCGTCCTGGCGATTTGGAGAATCACTTGAATTCTCCCGGCGTCATCACCGTCGTTGTTGTCGAGCTTACCTTGGGCGATGGGCTGATGCTCCGCTACACCAATGTATGCGAGGAGCGCGGTGTCAGACTGCTGGTTGTGGCTGACATTGATCGTGCTTTTGGCCAGCCTTTAACGGTGTTTGAAGACGGCGGCATGACGTTTCTCGGACTTCGGGAGGAGCCTCTGCAGGATCCTGTCAACCGCTTCTTTAAACGGAGTCTCGACATTGCCGTCAGTTTGCCGGTCGTCTTTTTCATTTTGCCGCTCCTGGCGTTATGCACCTGGATTTTCCAGCGCTTCCAGTCGCCCGGTCCCCTCTTGTATCTCCAGCTCCGCGAGGGCGTTTACAACCAGCCATTCACGATTCTCAAGCTGCGCACGATGCACTTGGCCGACGGCCGCGATCATTCCCTTCCCAAGTCCAAGAACGACCCCCGGCTTTACCCGATGGGTGGCTTCCTGCGCAAATCCAGCCTGGACGAAATGATGCAATTTATAAACGTCCTCCGCGGCGATATGAGCGTCGTCGGCCCGCGTCCCCATCTTTCCTCTTACAACGAGCAATACCGGCGAGTTTTTCAAAGGGCTTACGTGCGCAGCTTTGTCAAGCCGGGTGTCACCGGCCTGGCGCAGGTCCGGGGTTACCGCGGCAACGCCGCCACGCCCCAGGAGGTCGTCGGACGAATGCAGTCTGACATTGAATACCTTGAAAACTGGTCCTTTTGGCTGGACTGCTGGATTATCCTGCGCACGGCCCTGCTCGTTGTTGTCCCGCCCAAAACTGCCATTTAGATGAATCTCCTCAAGCGCCCACTCTTTTTCAGATCGCTTTGCGCCGCTTGCCGGTGCATTCTTGTGGGAGCATTTGTCCACGCCGCTTCCGCCCAGGATGCCCTCAAGCTCCTGCCTCCCAGCGCCGAAAACGCCGCCTCCAAACCCCAGGGCCTGCCTCAGGACCAGCCCTATGCCCTTCGTTGGGGTGACCTGAGCGTTCTTGCCACCGCGGCCTTTGAATCTGAGTGGAACGACAATATCGGCCTGTCTGATTCCCAGCGCGAGCAAGACTTTATTCTCCGCCCCAAAGTCAACGTTCAGAGCGTTTTGCCTTTGACTGATGTCAATTCCTTCAATCTTTCTTTCGGTCTCGGCTACGAGGCCTATACCGAGCATTCCGCTGATTCCAGACTTCTGATCACTCCAGGCTCCGTCCTTTCTTTTGATTTCCTGGCAGACGATTTCAAAATCAACATTCACGACCGGTTCTCATACGAGAATGATCCCAGCCTCTACGGGAATATCAGCGGCATTGTTCGCATTGGCGGTCTTTTCAACACCGCCGGCCTTTCCGTTTCCCGCGATCTGGGCGATTTCTCCGTCACCCTGGGCTTTGATCATCTGAACTTCATCTCGTCCACCGCCCAATTCAAACCGCTCAACAATTCCTCGGACATTGGAACCGCCCGCCTGGCGTACCGTCCCCGTCCCGGAATCCTCGTCGGAGTCGAGTCGGGCGGCGGCGACACTGTGTACGACGAGAGGCTTTTGAGCGGCTATGACACTTATAGCGTTGGCGCTTTTGCCGAGTGGCAGGCTGCCTCCCGCCTTCACTTGACCGGTCGCGCCGGTTACCTGGATTATCAATATGACACGCCGGCGCTCACTCAAGGCCGTTCCAGCCTGTCCGGCTACTACGCATCGCTTTCCGCTGATGCCGCTTTGAACGAGCACTTCAGCCTTGCTTTGCAAGGCGGCCATTCGGTGAACGTGAGTGTTGACAGCGGCGTTATTGAGCAGTGGTATGTCGCTCTCAGCGGCCTTTGCAAGGTCGTCCAGCGCGGTTTGCTGACCGCCAGTATCCGGTATGAAAACGCGGTGGAACCGTTTGAGACCCCGCTCCAGGATATTGTAATTTACTCCCCAAGTTATGAAAGGGTCGATGCCCGGCTGGCCTTCGCGTACCCTTTGACCAAGAGATTGGAGGCTCGTCTGGCTTATGTCTTCCTGCGAAAGAACGCGGCCTACGGGATTGCCAATTACACTCAGAATGACGTTCTCCTTGCTCTTACCTATCGCCTTTAAACTTATGTTTACAACCTCCATCATTGCCCGTTCCGTGACCCAGATCGGGATCCTTCGCAGCCGTCTCTTCCCGCCCCATGCCCGCCGGGCATTCCTCGGGCTCCTATCGTCTCTCCTGGTCGTCCCGGCTTTTGCCTCGGGGGACCCCACCCCGGCGGTCCCCACCAATGCCGCGTCCGAGACCAGCCTGAGCGTCGCCGCCCTGGCCGCGACTCACAAGCTGGAACCTCATGACACTCTTAGTTTCCGCATCGTTGAGGACCAGGTTGACTTGCGAGAGCCGCCCGAACCCAAAACGCTGACCGTTTCTGATTCCGGCGACTTGGAGGTTCCTTATATCGGCCGCTTCCCTGTCGCCGGCAAGACCTCCCAGGAGGCCGCGGCCGACATCAAAAGCCAGCTTGAGAAAAAGTACTACTACACCGCCACCGTTCTCATGTCGATTGATCTCAAAGCGAAGACCCGGGGGGCCTGTTATATCTCCGGTCAGGTTCGGCTGACCGGCTCCGTTGACTTGCCCGGCGACGAGGCGCTCACCGTGAGCAAGGCGGTTGTTCGCGCCGGCGGTTTCACCGATTATGCCGATAAACGCCACGTCCGGTTGACCCGCCGCGCCGATGGTCCCAATCAGCCCAGCAAGACGATTACCGTCGATTTGAGCAAAGTGATCGAAGAGGGAAAGACGGACCACGACCTGCTCTTGGAGCCGGGCGACAGCATCTTCGTTCCCAGTAAACTTTTAAGTTTCTAAACCATGCTCAACCTTAATCTCACCACCTCCAATGGGCACTCCCTGCCCGCCGAACCGGACCGTCCCGCGCCCGGCAATGGCCTGGCTCCAATGCACGAGCCTTCTTCCCGCCTCTGGCAGGTCGATCGCTACCTCTTCTTTTTGCGCAAGAACTGGTGGATTGTCGCTTTGAGCGTGGTGGCTTTCTGCGCTCTTGGCATGGCTTTGAATCGTTGGCTGCCCCAAACTTACTCTTCCACCGCCAGACTCTGGATGCCAGGGTCCATCAAGGTGGCCGACACGGCCGTTTATGAGGACCGCAACGAAGCTCAAACCATTGGCGCGACCCAGGCTGAACTTATCGGCAGCGACCTGATCCAGAACCGCGCTTTTGATGCGCTCCAGGCCGCCGGCGTCGCGATCCCAACCAATGCCCAGGGCCTTCGTGTGCCCGCCAAACTTCGGATTATCCAGGTCGCCAGGACTTCCGTCCTCGAAATAACCGCCCGCGGCCCCAGCGCGTCCTATACACAGGCATTCCTCAATGGTTCGATGGATTCCCTGCTGGCCTATGTCAATGAAGTTCACGAAAGCCAGAGCACGATTACCTTTGCCTCTCTCAGCGCTCAAATTGCCCTTAAAGAGGCCGAGCTGAAGGCTGGCCAGGATAAGTTGACGGCCTACATGCGCACCAACAACGTTCCCGTCCTGGAGGATCGCGCCAAGGCGGCCAGCACTTACCTTTCGGAGATGCTAACTGAGTACTCCAGGCTCTCTTTGGAATACAAGCTGCTCAAAGCCGTATGTGACGGCGGCGCTGGCGCCGGCGCTCTGAATCCGACTAGCATGATGGCTATCACCGGGGACACTGCGTCCGGTTCCAAAGGCGCTTCGCCCGCCGACTCCGCGCTCAACACGGCTTCCGCATCTTATGCGGAAGCGCAGCGGGAGGTCGCCAAGTTGAAGTTGATGCGGGACTCCTTTACCAATTACTTCCGGCCGGAGCACCCCAAAATGATCAAGCTGAATGGGGAGATTTCCCAGATCGAAGGGCTGAGTGACTCCCTTCTCCGCCAGAACCGCGAGCAGCTTCTGGCTTCTTTGAACATGGTCGAACTTAAGAAGGCTGCCACTGAGGACGCCATCAAGGACTGGGAGGCCAAGGTCAATGACGCCAGTGAACGGATTGCCGACTTCGAGCGCGTCAAGCTCGACGTTGAGCGCATGCGTTCCTATTATGACCATCTTGTGGTGATGCTGCAAAATGTGGATGTCAGCCGGAACCTCCCCCGCTACAGCATTAGCATTCTGGATCGCGCCTCCACGCCCAAAGCTGGCAAGCTGCCGGGTTCCCTCATTCTCGCTCTGGCCGCCATTGTCGGCGTCTTTTCCGGCCTCGCCCTGGTCCGCCTTGTGGAGTTCTACAGTGACAAAGTCACCTCTCTGGATTACCTGGCCCACCATTTTGGCGAACGCGTCGTGGGCCATATCCCTGAAGCCGCCAAAGACCGAAAGAAGAAGGCGCAGTCGCCTTTGGAGTTGGATGATGACCGGTATTTGTTTGCCGAACACTATCGCAACATTCGCTCCACCTTGTTGTTTGGCGTTCGGAATGCCGAGGTCCCTCGCGTCATTCTCGTGACCAGCGCGGTCCCCAAGGAAGGCAAGTCCACCGTCGCGGTCAACCTGGCCAGGACCATCGCCGACGGGGGCAGCCGCGTTCTGTTGATTGATTCCGATATGCGGCTGGGAGGCCTCCACAGCTTATTCCAATTCCCCTCGTCGCCGGGCCTGGCCGAGGCTCTGTCCCAGGACCCCGGCCTTTCACCCCAGGAGGTCCAGCTTGACTCCTTCGTGCGGCCGACTCGGGTCAAAAATCTTTTCCTTCTCCCCTGCGGGCGGGCTGTCGGCAACATGGGCGATCTTTTGTTGCGCCCCGCCTTGAATCGCCTCTTGCTCGCCGCCCGCCAAGCCTATGATTTCGTCATAGTTGACAGCGTTCCCATTCTTGCCGCGGATGACACTCCCAGTCTGGCGCCCAAAACTGACGGGGTCATTTTCGTTGTGCGCGATTCTTTCACGAGATCGACCGCCGCTGGTTTGGCGCTTCGAACTCTCTATGCGCGCCACGTTGCCGTTTTGGGCATTGTTTTTAACAGGGTCAGCGGCGGGTCCAAATTCTCATACAATCAGTATTCTGAGTATTATGGGCGGCCCCAAACCGTCGATTTGAAGGACGAGGTCGCGTTGCCGAGTTGACGGCTTTTGGGGGCGGCTTGGGCAGGGGCGGGATGGCCGGTGGAGCGGAAGGACAAGCGGTGCAAAACAGAATCATGGCGGTAGTTGGCCGCCAAGCGGATAGGCGCTTGCGAAGCGACGGGCACGGAGTGTAGCCACGCGAATTTGGCATTACGGCTGCTGTGAAACAGGATAACATGAAGTTTGATCCGCTCGCGACACCTTTTGTGCCTGCCATGGCTTCCGCAGCCCGATTTACAACCGGCGGCATTCGCCGTGGCCGGATGACAGTGTTTCATTTTAGACTTGGGTTGTGTCATTTCAAGACACGCTCTTATGGAATCCATTAAGGTTCATCGTCCAGCGCACCCTTCTCGCTTTGCGTCCTGGCTCGTGTTGGCCGTTTCGTCCCTTGGGCTGCCTTCCGCTCACGCCACGAACTTTTATGTGGCGACCAACGGGAGCGATTCCAATCCAGGCACCCTCGCGCAGCCCTTCCTCACACTGGCCAAGGCCCAGGCCGCCGAAGAGGCCGCTGGCACCAATGTCCAGCGCAACATCTATATCCGGGGCGGCGAATACTTCAACGTGACGCTCTATCTCCAAGGCCC